>Ga0335071_10000019_pt1 | contig 242574 bp, 165 predicted proteins | sample Lox_Sample_15_FD_206724 | JGI IMG/M metagenome (GOLD analysis project Ga0335071, IMG submission 206724) | Soil microbial communities from Loxahatchee National Wildlife Refuge, Florida, United States - Lox_Sample_1.5 | ecosystem: Environmental > Terrestrial > Soil > Wetlands | place: USA...
GAAAGAAGCAAAGTCCCGCTTTACGGGATCCCGCCTTTCATAGTTTTGGAAAGCGGGAAGAGCCTCTCGGAATCGGAACCCTCGCGATGCTTTCCTTCGCACATGCCCAAGAAAACGGCCCCTCATGTCAACTCACAGCTTGCCGTTTTCTTAACGCGCGCATCGCGCCCAACGCACATACCCGCCGATTCCTCGCTTGAAATTTCACCAGCTTTTTGATTGCGTTTCGAAATCGTCGGGTGCGAGCAGAGGGAAGGATTCAATCGAAGGGTTCCAATTTCGGTGCAAAAATTCCATATGATGATGTTCGAAAAACTTGTTCGCACCGAAATTGGCGGGGGTGCGGCTGGGATTGAATCCGCGCGTTACGATTTTCCCCGAAGGGATCCTTCGGACGAGAGATTTCTTTAGATCCTTTCTTTCTCGGAAAGAAAGGATCCCTATCAAACCAAATTGAGACACTACCGGATTCTGCATCCTCTTGACTTTTCCCCCTCTTTTTTCTAGAATGGGCCGGGAGAAAGGTCGCATTCATCGAATATTATTGTCCTCCTAAGAGGATTACACCGGCCCCTCGAAACTGCAAAAAATCTTCTCAGTCGTTGTTCACATCATATTTATTCCCCGGCTGGTTAATTCTCCCGACAAAATCATTCCACCATGAGACGAGACTATTATGGCGAATATAGAAAGATCCACTGAACCGGCGAGGCTGCTCCCTATCGGTCTACCGAAGCCGACCGCCGGCCGAAGCACTTCGGTCACCCGGGCGCTGCAGCTGCGAAAGACTACCCGCGAAATACAAGTGAAGAAACTTCCTGTCCAAGTGCTCTCAAACCTTCTTTGGGCGGCGTATGGGATCAACCGCAAGAAAGGACCGTTCAATACTCCCGGACGAACGGCGGCATCGGCGAGCAACTCTCAGGAGATCGACCTCTATGTTGCGATCCAGGACGGGATTTATTTTTTCGACGCCGAGCAGCACAGGCTGGTTCCTGCAGTTGCCGGAGATTTTCGCGCTCTTGCGATCGGTCCCGGGCAGGCAGAGTTCGTGGCAAAGGCGCCGGTCCAGCTTATCTACGTCGTCAATGTGGACAGGCTTGTTCACACGTCCGGGTTTCAGGAACCGGGACTGCTCGACCCGGAGGTTCAGAAGTCGTATTACTTCGTCGATACCGGCCTCATTGCCGGGAACGTTTACTTATTCGCCGCGGCGCAGGGGTTGGCATCGTGGTTCCATAACTGCAACAAGCCGGGCCTTGCGGCAAAACTGAACTTGCGTGCAGAACAAAGGGTCCTGTTCGGACAAACGATCGGGTATCCTAAAAGAGGATAAAGAGTCATCGGTGGATCAGGACGGCGCACCTCTGGCTATTTCCCCGCGGCTATTTTGTTGTGATTTGATCCCCGTCTGTCGCCGCAATGATTGTTCCGTCCGTGCGGTTTAGCAATACGAGCCGCGACCTTCCCGCCTCAACCGGTATGTCGATCGTGCGGCCGCCGAAGGAAACTTTCTTTTCGGCATTAACCGAAGACTCGTTCACGCACACGATGAACGCGGCGTTGTCCCCTTCCATTACTCCCGATTCTACGCGTTCGTTGGAGATATCTCCCCGTAACCCAGAATAGCTCAATACCGCATGAAGCAACGCCGTCAAGGGCTCCCGCTCAAGAGCGACGTCGAGCGGCAAAGGTTCATGCAGAATGTTTCCCTTCAACGTATCGACAAACGGTGCAAGGCTCTTCCGGATGCTCTCGCTTTTTCCAGCCCCGAAGGTCACCGTAGTGTTGGCCTGATTATGTTCATGCGTCCAATTGCTCTCTTCGTAATGGTTCACGGGCGCGCTGTTCTTTTCAAGCCCGAGCATCTGAAATTGGCCGGAGCGTTTTCCGTATTCATTACCCTCAACGGCTCCCATGAAAAGGATCTTCGTTCCGCGCTGCGACGCCCGGTAAAGCTGCGCGGCTGCTGAGTCGCAGACCGTTCCGCCGCTTGGGACGATCACCAATTGAACGCCGTCCAATCGCGGCTCGGACAAGCTGAATTCCGAGAGCATCGCCGGCACGATGCCGAAATCTTCGGCGAGCACGCGCACCGTTGTCTGCACTCCCGCCATCGCATCCCACGACCCGGTAAAAAGCCTGGAATCGGGGATCAGAAGCACGACCCGGTTTTTCTTGTAGTCCGAAAGGTACGGAGCCGCGCTCTTGAAAAAGGCCGCGAACCTTTCGAGCACGGTCGTCTCAATTTTCATCGTGCCGTCGGCGCGCGTCAAGCCAATGCCGACCTCGTTGTCCGACGCCATATACGCGTTGATGTTCCAGCACCATTCGACGGCTCCGGCGCCCCGTCCCTGAAACGCATAGGCAAATTTTCTCTCCAGAAGTTTTTCCGCGTCGACGGGGGAGCGCCACAGCTCGCCGTCGACATTCTCGGTCCGCATAATCCCCGTTTCGGAGATCAGGCTCGGCTTCTCCGGAATTTTTGTCGAGACGACATCCCACAGCATGTGATCGTTGAGCCACCAGGTATGCATGGAAGTGAAGTCGACGGAGGGATAATGAAACTGCTGCGATGACCGGTACGACATCGCCCCTTCATCCTGCCCGAGGGTGACCAGCGGATCTCCGCCGGCCGTATGAATCGCGTCGCGCAATTTTCCCGCCCATTCCGTCAGCACGTCCTGGGTGAACAGCTCGAAGTCGAGCCCCTTCCTCGGAAAACGTTCGTCACGGATGGGCTGGTACGAGAGGTCGTCGATCGACGGGAGTGAAGAGACGTCGCCGGTTCCGTCCCGCCAATCGTCCAGAATCTCAGGCAGATTATTCCCGTGACGGCGCAGAACCCATTCCTTCCATGCTTGCTTTTCAAATTCGTCCCCGATCGGATATTCCTTCCAGATTTTATCCGGCGGTGAGTAGGACGGTTCGTTGATCAGGTCATAATGAATCCATCCAACATCCTTATAGCGGGATGCGATCGTTGCGGCAAACGCCTTCTGCCATTCCAGGGCACGGGGGTCGAGGTACGGATTGACGCCGGTGTTCGCAGGAGGCAGAAAAGCGAAAAGGTTGAAGCAGAGGATAATATTGTGCTTCGCGGCAGTGAGGATGAGCGCATCCAGCGAGCGAAGGAATCCTTCATCCATCCGTCCGGGGTCGAGCATCGCGTTCTTCCATCCCGTCCAAAATCCCGTTCTGACAAAATTGATTCCGAGCTGCTCCATCCTGGAGAAATCTTTTTCCCAAAGATATGGATTGGGCTGCAGCAGATATTTTCTCCCCGCATCGGCCGCCATGTAACTCGTGCCGACAACCGGAAAAGGTTTGCCGTCCCTGAGCAGCCAATCCTTCGAGACCGAAAGGTGCGGCCCGGAGTTCATCAGTTTCCTGTCCATTACCCAGAAACCGGTCGATGCAGAGCGGGATTGAGATGAGCCATCCGCATTTTTTACCGCCACTCTGTAGAATCCGGGAGAGAGGGGTTCATTGGTGTTGAGCTGGATTTCTCCCGATAAAAATTCCGCCGTTCCGTTCAAAACGAAAAACGATTTGAAAACCGGTGAACCGGCAGGGTTGCTGACAACGATCGCTATCCGGGCAGAATTTTTATCCCCTTCGGCGGCATGTGGAAGAAATTGATTGACGCGAATGGCAGGAGTTTCATGCTCCTCGACGCATGAATGGACCGGTTGAGCTTCGAGGTACGATGCTCCTTCGAGCGCGCGTTCAACGCAAAAGGTGATCGCTGCCGGACTCAACTTCGCATCGGAAGGTTCGAGGATCCATCGTCCCCCTGCGCCGTTTCCGCGGAGCCGGTCGATCTCAAGAAGGGGACAAGCGACAGGAATATTTTCACCGTTGACGATCTGGACAAGCGGTTTGACGACCGCATCCCGCGGGCCGGCGCTCCCGATCTCATCGACGATCTCATTTTTCATCGTCAGCTTGAATGTCAATTCGAAAACTTTTGTCGGACGCTCAAAAGTACTCACGTCGAAGTCCGAGCCGTCCGGAGCAATCATGTGCGAACCGGCGCTGTAGAATATGGATGAGTTGAGTTCGATCGGATCTGCCGGTCCAATAGAGAGCATGTGAGCGTACGTCGATTGCGGAGTTCCGAGAACCCATTTTCCGTTTTGCTCCATCACGGGCTGATGAAAAGGAGATCCGCCGAGCACCACTAAATTTCCCCCCTGTGCAATAAAATTCCTGACCGTCTGCCATGCGTCGACAGGGAAGGCGCTGCCGTACGGGAGAACCAGGGTGCCGAATTTGTCGTTCGTGAGGTCTTTGTTAAGCGCCTGAGCGGTATTCAGGTATTCTACGGTAAAACCCCGGAGTGATTTTTTCAAGGCAGCCGGTTCGATGACCGGAGCGTCGACTGTGGGAAAATTGTCCGCAAGAAAGCAGGCAACGTTCTTTTCGGCGTTTCTGCCGGCGTATAACCCGGGCTGGATGAAAAAAAAGGCGAGGAATGCCAAGGAAAAAATGAAGGTATGTCTTGCCATAGGAATCTTTCTCCGGGAAAATACAGCGGGGTTAGAAGTCATTTCTTTCAATCTCATGCAATGGAGTTTTTTGCTTTATGTAGCATAAATTCAAAATGTTCACCCAGATCCCGCCAATGTCACCGTTCTTTGAGTTTTCTGTACCGCCGGATGAGTGCGTTCGTCGAACTATCATGTTTGAGTAGCGGCTCCGTTGTGCTCTCGAGCTCGGGGATGATCCGCTCGGCGAGAACTTTTCCTAACTGAACTCCCCATTGGTCGAATGAATCGACCTGCCAGATGACTCCTTGAGTGAACACGCACTGTTCGTACAGAGCAATAAGCTTGCCGAGCGCTGCGGGAGTCAGCCGGTCGATAAGGATCATGCTTGAAGGGCGATTCCCTTCGAATGTGCGATGAGGGACGAGCCATTCGGGCGTTCCTTCTGCGCGCACCTCATCGGATGTTTTTCCGAACGCGAGCGCTTCCGCCTGGGCGAAAACGTTCGCGGCAAGCAAATCGTGATGTCGTCCCAGCGGATGAAGGGCATCGGCAAAGAGAATAAAGTCGCACGGGATGAGCTTGGTTCCCTGGTGGATCAATTGATAAAAGGAATGCTGCCCGTTGGTCCCCGACTCTCCCCAATAAATTGCCCCGGTCTGATACTTGATCTCCGCGCCGTCGATCGTCACCCGTTTGCCGTTGCTTTCCATCGTCAGCTGTTGGAGGTATGCCGGGAATCGTTTGAGGTACTGTTCATACGGAAGCACCGCCGCGGTTTGTGCGCCGAAGAAATTGTTGTACCAGATCCCAAGCAAGGCCATGACGACCGGAATGTTCCGGTCGAAGGGGGCAGTGCGAAAATGTTCGTCCATCTGATGAAAGCCGTCGAGCATCGCGCGGAAATTGTCCGGGCCGATAGCGATCATCGTCGAAAGACCGATGGCCGAATCCATCGAATAGCGTCCGCCGACCCAATCCCAGAACTCGAACATGTTCGCCGTGTCGATGCCGAAGGCGGAAACTTCCTTCGCGTTCGTCGAAACGGCGACAAAATGCTTGGCGACGGCGGCCGGTTCGCTCAAAGCACTCAACATCCACGCGCGCGCGGTGTGGGCGTTCGTCATCGTCTCCTGCGTTGTAAAAGTTTTCGACGAAATGATGAACAATGTTTCATCGGCGTTGAGGCCCTGGACCGCTTCGGCGAAATCGGTCCCGTCGATGTTGGAGACAAAACGAAAGGTCAGGTTTCGCTGACTGTACTGCCGCAGTGCCTCGTAGGCCATGACCGGTCCGAGGTCGGACCCGCCGATGCCGACGTTGACGACGTTGCGGATCGGTTTGCCGGTGTAGCCCTTCCACTGGCCGCTGCGAACGCTGTTCGAAAATGCAGCCATTTTGTCGAGCACGGCATGGACATGGGGAACGACATTTTCGCCGTCGACGACGATCGCTGTTCCTTTCGGGGCCCGCAGAGCCGTGTGCAGAACCGCCCGCTTTTCGGTGGCGTTGATCTTTTCCCCGCGGAACATGGCGTCGATCCGCTCGCGCAAGCCCGATTCCTCTGCCAGCCGCACGAGCAGCGCAAGGGTTTCGCCGGTGATCCGGTGTTTCGAATAATCGAAATAGATCCCGGCAGCTTCGATAACCAACCGCTCGCCGCGTTTCGGGTCATCGGCGAAAAGTATGCGGAGACGGGAATCCTTCATCGTTGTATAATGTGCTTCGAGAGCACGCCAAGCAGAACGCTGAGTAAGTGGGGGAGGGGGAGTCATGATGCACCGTATGTGAATATTAGAAATTAAAGATGAATACGGAAAAATGGAAAGCTGCAATACTCTCTATAATATAAAAAGTTTTGAGTTGGCAAACATTTCTCTCTAGAAGCTATCTCAAAAATTGCTCATGACCTCATTCTGAAGGAACTCAGCCAGATCATTGTCATTCTGAACGGAGTCCCGCTATAGCGGGACGGAGTGAAGAATCTATGTCAATTCAGCTTTGAACTTCATCGCTGGTGCAGTGTTATGGATGGCATTTGCGTGCACATTCCGCGAGGAAACTTTTTTTGAGAGAGCTCCGACTAAATCGAGGATGAATATAGCAAGTTTACTTTGTATTTTATGTTGGATATCGGGTAGTATCACAGTCCCGCATTCGAGGCTTTTCGGACAGGGTTCTCTCGTTCCCAAACGAAGTTTGGGAACGAGAGGAGAAGTCCTCGGGCTGTAATACTGTCAAATATCGTTTTGCATGCAAATAGTATTTCTATGAAAAGATTTCTATTTTTGATTTTTCCTTTTTCATTTCTCATTGCTCAACAACCGTCCCGCCCCCTGGTGCTCGTTCATTACATGCCGTGGTTTCAGACCAAAGCGGTGCACGGGTACTGGGGCTGGCATTGGACGATGAATCATTTCAACCCGGACAGCATCGGCCAAAACGGAGAACGATCGATCGCGTCGCATTACTATCCACTGACGGGGCCGTATGATTCCGAAGATAAGAATATTTTAGAATATCAAACCCTGCTCATGAAAATTGCCGGGATCGACGGCGTCCTTGTCGATTGGTACGGGATGGATGATTATTTCGACTACGGAGTTCTGAACGAAAGCTCGCAGGCGCTTCTTACGGCTATTCAGCGTGCGGATCTGCTCTTCGGCATCGTCTACGAAGACCAGTCGGTGAAGCAGATCGTCAGCGGAGGATATGTTGAAGCGGGAAACGCGTTGAGCTACGGGAAAAAAGTGCTCGGCTATGCGGGGAATGTCTGGTTCGGCCAACCGTCCTATGTGAAGCTTGACAGCCGTCCGGTCCTCCTCGTCTTCGGACCTCAATATTTCACGACAAGCGCGGATTGGGACACGCTCTTTTCCGGACTGACGGTCTCGCCCCTCTTATTTACCCTCGACAATCGGCTGGCGCCTGCTGCGGCAGGAGCTTTTCCCTGGCCGCCGATGTGGAAATCCAACACATCGGGGGTGTTGACGCAGGATCTCCTCAACAGCTACCTCGATCAATATTACGCGCAGGCCGGTTCGTGGCAATATCTGGTGACGAGCGCGTTTCCCGGATTCTATGACATCTATAAAGAAGCGGGGGTCGGGGCGAGTTATGGCTATCTGGACCGGGACAGCGGGTTCACCTTCACGTCGACACTGCAGCAAGCGCTCGTCCATCATCCCAGCATCATTCAGATCGCGACATGGAATGATTATGGGGAGGGAACGATCGTCGAGCCGACGGTGGAATTCGGGTATCAATACCTGCAGACCATTCAAGCGAAGCGCGATTCGCTCGATGCTGAGTTTCAATTTCAGCCGGACGACCTCCAGTTGCCGCTGCGCGTCTATAATGCGCGGCTTCAGTTTTCGGGGAATGCGGCGGTGAACTCTGCATTGAACAGCGTGTACGGCTTCATCATCGCCTCGCAGCGGACGCAGGCGATTCAGTTAATGGATAGTCTGTCTTCGGCAACTTCAGTCGGCGCGGCCGCTGAAAATATTCCCCGCGCATACGCCCTTTATCAAAATTATCCGAATCCCTTCAATCCGAGCACATCGATTCGCTATCAACTCCCCCTTGAAGAGAATGTTGTGCTCGAAGTATTCAATACGCTCGGACAGCGGATTGCTCTGCTCGTCGATGAAGAAGAGAAGGCGGGAATGCATCAAGTGGATTGGCAGCCGGAGGTTTCGAGCGGCGTCTATTACTGTCGGTTGAGAGCAGGGAATTTTGTGGAAACGAAAAAACTGATGTTATTGAAGTAGGCCGGTCTCCCCCTTTAAACAGAATATCCATCCAGCGGATTTCTCTTTATGAAAATCCCGGATGGATGGATACTCTTTCTTCAACTCCTCAACGTCGGCGGAACCCGCCTCCCCATCCGCCCCGATACCCATAACCGCCGAAGTACGCCCCGTGAGAGATATAGAGCGGCCGGTAATAGTTGTACCCGAAATACAATGACGGATAGGACCAGTATGGGTAGTAACCGGGATACCAGTAATAATAGTACGGGTCATAGTAGTAATATCCGTTCTCCCCGCGGCGATTGTTTTCCGCATACGGCTGGTCGGAGAGGAGCATCGCGTTGATGACCCTGTCGCTTACTCCTGCGCTCTTCAGGTCGAGTACGTCCTGCGGCGTCAGCTGAAACCAGGAATGGGAGACCCCGAGCATCGTCACAATGAGACTATCGCTGACGCCCGCTTTTGTCAACGAGATGACATCCTGTTTTTTCATCATCGTCAGAGTGTCTGCTCCCTGATGCCGATGGTACATCGCATACCGCTGCGAGGTGCAGCCGGTGACGGCCAGAAACGCCGCCAGAACGGCGGCGGAGATCATTATTCGTTTCATAACTGCTTCGCTCCTTTTACCCCAAATATTTCCATACTATTGTTTGGACACACTATCTATTATTAGGATTAACGCTGCAAAGGCTGAAAGAAGTTTGCTGAACGACCTTCCGGCCGTTCCATTATCATTCAGCCTGAATTGACATTCGCCCGAAAAATAATTAGCATTTATGAGATGCTTTGACACGAGAAAAAGCCTCTCCGATGTGGGATAGATCGCCGGCCAATTGCACTGAGCACGGGTATCATTTCTCAGCGTATCATCATGTCAGAAAGGATCGATCATGAAAGCTCTGAATTGCGGTTGGTGTTTTCTCGCCGTGCTGGCGGTCGTTCTCTTCCATTCAGGTGTTGCGCAGATCACGATCCAGAAGCCGGATGTCCAGCAGTACTTCAAAGCCGGAGCGTCCCTCACCATCTATTCGGACACGAGCAGGACGGTAAACGTCGGCCCCTTGGGCGGTCCGAACGTCTATGATTTTTCTTCTCTGAAATTCCCCGATTCGATGCAGTTGACGATGTATTCGGTTTCGCAAATCCCCCAGCTGGCGTCGCGTTTTCCCGCGGCGGGCCTTGTTTGGGGAGCGTCAACCCAGAATATCAGCAGCAGCCCCCTTTTCCTTTTCACCGACACAAGTTTCATACAGCTTGCAAATGTGAGCGTCAACGCCGACAGTCAGGAGTATGACTACTTTATTCCAAACGAACTCACCTTAGATTTTCCCGCAGCCTACCAGGATACGTGGACAACTGTCGGAGAAGGTCTGGGTGTCGATTCGACGTTTGTGAACAACGCCGGGGTGCACGTCTCGACCGGGTGGAATCATGCCTCTACTTATACGATGGACGGATATGGTACGCTAAAGGTGATGGGGCATTCGTACCCCTGCCTGCGGAGGCGGGAAGTTGAACCGGGCACGTACACATATCAGGGGTTCAATTATTTTACAACGTCGGGTCTCATCGTGCTCGTAGGAAGCAATAAGGATCAGCCCGACACCGGAGTCGTATCCGCGCAACACGGAGGAATCAATGTCATCAAATTCAATTCGCCAGCATCGTCGGTCGCCGAGGGGACCGCGGCTCCAACGTCCATGTCCCTCTCGCAAAATTTTCCCAACCCATTCAACCCGTCAACCCGCATTGAATTTTCGCTCCCCACGTCGCAGCATGTCCTCCTGAAGATCTATGATGTGCTTGGCCGCGCCGTCGAAACGCTTGCCGACAGCCGGATGAGCGAAGGAACCCACAGCGTCGAGTGGGCCCCCGTCAATAAAGAGAGCGGTGTCTATTTTTACCGACTGCAGACCGACGGCGCAGCGACCGTCAAAAAACTCCTGTATCTCAAATAATTCATTTCGAACGGAACGTTTACCCATGAACAAAATTATTCTTCTAATTCTCGCCTCCGCGTCATGGTCGTTTTCACAATCGGTATTCCCCGTCAGCGATGCGAACGGGGAGGCCCGCAGCCGGACATACCATGTGGTTCATTACAGGATCGAAGTGTCCTTTGATGAATCGGCAAAAAAAGTGTTCGGGAAAACCACAACAACCCTCGTTCCGTTCACGACGGATTTCTCATCGTTTGATTTCGACGCGGAGAACATGAGCTTCAAAAGCGTGTCGCTCGGGAACAAGGCTCTTGCGTTCGACTCGCTCGAGAAAACGATCCGCATCCATCTCGACAAAGCATATTCGTACCGCGATACGCTGACGGTGTCGGTCGAATATTCCTGCATCCCTCAAAAGGGGCTGTATTTCATCCAGCCGGATTCGGCCTACCCGGATGAGCCGTGGCAGATCTGGTCCCAGGGGGAGGATATGGACAACCATTTCTGGTTTCCGTGCTGGGATTTCCCGAACGACAAGGCGACGTCCGAAGTCATCGGAACGGTGCGGGGCGCATATACCTTCCTTTCCAACGGGAAGCTTGTGGAGGTAAAGGAAGACAAGAAGGCAGGGACGAAAACATTCCACTGGAAGGAGGACAAACCGCACGCGTCGTACCTGATCATGATGGCGGCCGGGGACTACGCCGTCCTCACCGATCAGGCAGACGGAATTCCGCTCCAGTATTACGTTTACAAGAACCTGGTCGAGGACGCGAAGATATGCCTTTCGCACACGCCGAAGATGATGAAATTCTTCGACCAGAAGATCGGCTTCAGGTATGCGTGGGAGAAGTACGCGCAGGTGCAGATCGCCAATTTTATGTACGGCGGAATGGAGAATACTTCTGCCACGACAATGCTGGACAGGATTCTGGTCTATGACGCCCGCTCCCGCGTCGACCAGTCCCCGGTGAGTCTGATCGCGCACGAATTCGCGCACCAGTGGTGGGGAGACGTGGTGACGTGCAAAGACTGGAGGCACATCTGGCTTAACGAAGGATTTGCCAGCTACTTTGACCCGCTCTACATCGAGCATGCGTTCGGCGAGGACGAGTTCACCAACGACATGTACGGAGCGCAGCAGGGGGGGCTTTTTGCGGACAGGGTTCTTGGCCGGAAACCGATCGTGAGCGTCGGCTCCTACACGGCGAACGTGTACTCGCGCGGGGCGTCGGTACTGCATATGCTGAGGTTTGTCCTGGGGGACGAACTGTTCTGGAAAGCGATCCATCATTATATCGAAAGATATCAGTTCACGTCGGTCGAGACGAGCGACTTGAAAAAAGCGATCGAGGAATCGACGGGACAGAATCTGTATTGGTTCTTCGACCAATGGGTCTACAAAGCAGGCCATCCGGTGTTCGATGTTTCGTCCGTGTACAGCGATTCGCTCCGTTCTGTTTTGCTGTCCGTCAAACAAGTACAGACGATGGACAGCCTTACCGGGCTTTTTCAGACGCCGGTCGACGTCGAGATCGTCGGCGCGGAAGGGAGTTCGGTCCACCGGATCGATATTGTCAAGAAGGAATCGACGTACGTGATTCCGGCGGGGAAGAAGCCTATGCTTGTCTTGTTCGACAAGGGGGATAGGATCCTGAAAGAAGTGAATTACATCGGGCGGCCGATCGAAGAATGGCGGTACCAAGCGGAATTCGGGAGCGATGTGGTTGCTCGAAGAACCGCGATCGAACACCTTGCGAAGGGCGATACTTCGGGAGAAACAATTCCGCTGCTGACAAAAATTTCCCGGAACGATTCTTTTTGGGGAGTACGACAGGCGGCCGTCAACGGTCTCGGCGCGATTCACGCGACCACGGAGGAAAAAACCGAAGCGTTGATCGCGGCATTGTCCGATGCGAAATCGGCTGTGCGCGCTTCCGCCGCCGCGCAATTGGGAGCCATCCGCACCCCGAGGGTCTCGACCGTGCTTCACAAAGCGCTGGAGGATTCGAGCTATTCCGTGGAATCGGCTTCGCTCACTTCACTCGCAAAGGTCGATTCGTCAGACGCATTGCCGCTCGTGCGATCGTATTTGCACGTACGATCGTACGGCAATCAGGTGGCGAATGCTGCATTGAATGCGCTTGTCCGGCTCGACAGTGTTGATGGAGTCGATGCAGCGCTGCAGGATGTGCGGTACGGAGCGCTTAAGGAAGGGCGGGGATCGGCGATGGGCGTATTGCGGCAGTTCGGACGAAACCGGGAAGATGTAAGAAGAGAATGCATTGTTCTGTTAAAGGACAAGTCCAGGCAGCTAAAAACAAACGCCGTTGATTTTCTCGGAGATGTCGGCGGTGAAGCCGATCTTCCGGCCTTGCAGGAGCTGGCAAGCAACAAAGAGGATCCAGCCAGCAGTGCTGCAGAAAAAGCGATCGCCAAAATTAAAGAACGGCTTGCTAAGAAAATGTAACTGGCGGATCCTTCGAAATGTCGCGGGGGTATCGTGTGTTCATTCCTCCCTGATCGTCCTTTTGTCCCCCCTTAATTTGCTCTGAAAAATAGAGCGCACTTTCTAGGTTTAGGAAAGCGTGCATCGCACGTGCTAGTTTTCGGATAGCCGTTATGGGGAGTAAGGCCGTGCTGAGAAATTCTTTTCCAAAATAACGCTTGACATTAGAAAGTCTTTTGGCTAATATCGAAACGGTTCGATATCGCACACTTCAACACACAAAAAACCCTCTAATAGCTCAATTTTTACAGCTTTTTAATTTAAGCGCTCTACTATTCCATGCGGCGTAAGCCCACAATTCGAGATGTAGCCAAAAAAGCGGGACTCTCACTGTCCACGGTGTCGCTGGTCTTGAATAAAAAAGGGTATGTGAGCGAGACGACGAAGCAAAAAGTCCTCGGCATTATCAAGGAACTGGACTATCACCCTCAGCCGAGCGCGCGGGGACTGGCTTCAAGCCTGAGCGGCAATATCGGTTTCATCCTCACCGACGAGCATTTCTCCCAATCAGAACCTTTCTACACAAGAATTTTCCTCGGCTCCGAGCTTGAGGCGAGGAAGCACAACTATTATATCCTCCTCACCACCGTCGGGAGATCGGTGAAACAGTCTGACAACATTCCCCGATTTCTGTTCGACAATAACGTCGATGGGATCATCATTGCAGGAAAAATAGGAATGTCGTGGATCGAGTACATCAGGAAAAAAAATATTCCGCTGTTGTTGATAGATTTTGTCGCGCCGAACGTTTCGAGCGTGACCATCGACAACAAGGCAGGAGCCGATCTCGTCATGCAGCATCTGCTGCGGGGAAACCATACCAAGATCGGTTTCATCGGGGGCGATATTAGACATCCCAGCGTTCAGGAGCGGTACGTCCAGTACCGGAACATGCTGCTCAACGCGGGAATCGTTCCGGACAAACAGTGGGAGAACGTGACCCAGGAAAACACGACGATGGTCGACGGTTACGAAGCGGCACGGAAAATTTTCTCCCGCAACGATAACCGGCCGACGGCGATTTTCGCCGCCAACGATGCCATGGGAATCGGCTGCATGCGTTACCTGGCGGAAAAAGGGATCAAAGTTCCTGCAGACGTTGCCGTCGTCGGCTTCGACAACGTCGAGGCGGGGCTTCATGCCGATCCGCCGCTCACGACGGTGAACGTCCATCGCGAGGAAATGGGAAGCCTTGCGGTGCGGAGAATGGTCGAGATGATCAAGGATAAATCGGACGTTGTCACCAAGACGGTGACGCCCGTCGAACTCGTGCTCCGGGAATCGTGCGGCATCGCGCCGGATTGATGGGGCGAAAGAACGCGTCCCCCCGCGATTGCGGTCGCCGGGCTTTGCGCTACGCCGGGAGAGAAGTTGTTTTCGAAAATGGTTGCATCGTTCTATCGTTTCACCGATTGTTGTCATAATTCATTCTGTCTGCTGTATATTATTAACAAACAAGGAGGTATATATGGATCTGCGAAAAACAATGTTTTTGGTGGTCGCGGCCGTCATGCTGTTTAGTGTGGTCGCGATATCGCAGTCGTTCGACATCTATTCCATCGGCGGATTCGAAGGGGCGCTTCCGGCGTATTGGACGATGGGAAATCAGCCGACGAGCTCGACGTTGACGTGGGCAACGGACCAGTCGCGGTCGCTGGGTCACTCGCTGAAGATCACGAAGACAGCGACAAGCGACAGCGCGGCATGGGTCTCGACGAACATGTGCGATATCTGGTCGCCGACGATCAATGCGAACGTGGACATTCTTCTGGGTGCGTATGTGAAGACCTCGGGAGTGAACACGAGCCCGTCGACGGATGATCAGAAGTGGTATATAGCATATACGTTCTATGACAGCGCTCAGACATTGATCGGGACGGTGAAGCTGCCGATAGACCAGACTGCAGCGACGAGCAGCGGCTGGATCGCCGACACGAGTGCGTTGGGCACGGTTCTGCCGCGCAATGCGTGGACGCTCATTATCTCGTTTGTGGGAGGGAAGAATGCAACAGGGACGGTGTGGGCAGATGATTTCATTCTGACGGGCCGGGCTGGAGCATGGGCAGGACAGGATTGGAACACGTCGGTCGGAGTACCGACCGGCTGGTATTACTGGCTGCCGCCGAACGGAGGGAATGACGGTCTATTGAACTCCGGTTTCGAGAACACCGTAGTAACGAATGAGGCGTCACATTCCGGCAAGTATTCGTTGAAGTTCAACATGCCGGCCGGGCGTCAAGCTCACGACGGTTTTGTCGGAACGAAACTGATCCCGTTCGCCAATCTCGACGCGGGAGACATCCACGCCGGCGACAGCGTACGGATCAGCGTCTGGATCAAAGCAAGCGGTTTGCTCCCCGATTCTGCAGCGGCGCATCCGACAACATGGGCGGTGGGAATTACGCCGCAGTGGTCGGCGAAGTACGGCAACAACGACGGGTACAACACTTCCGGATCGGACTATCAGTTCGCATTCCCGGCCGTGACCTCGTTCGATTGGACCCAATACTCGGTTACCCTTCAAGTTCCCGCAGACGTGAATGCGCTGGAGACCCGGCTGCATGTCTATTCGACGTTTGTCGGGACCGTGTATTTCGACGATTTAACGATCACAAAAGTGGATGTTCCGCAGCTTAGCGCCATCGGCGGATTCGAAGGGGCGCTTCCGGCGTATTGGACGATGGGAAATCAGCCGACGAGCTCGACGTTGACGTGGGCAACGGACCAGTCGCGGTCGCTGGGTCACTCGCTGAAGATCACGAAGACAGCGACAAGCGACAGCGCGGCATGGGTCTCGACGAACATGTGCGATATCTGGTCGCCGACGATCAATGCGAACGTGGACATTCTTCTGGGTGCGTATGTGAAGACCTCGGGAGTGAACACGAGCCCGTCGACGGATGATCAGAAGTGGTATATAGCATATACGTTCTATGACAGCGCTCAGACATTGATCGGGACGGTGAAGCTGCCGATAGACCAGACTGCAGCGACGAGCAGCGGCTGGATCGCCGACACGAGTGCGTTGGGCACGGTTCTGCCGCGCAATGCGTGGACGCTCATTATCTCGTTTGTGGGAGGGAAGAATGCAACAGGGACGGTGTGGGCAGATGATTTCATTCTGACGGGCCGGGCTGGAGCATGGGCAGGACAGGATTGGAACACGTCGGTCGGAGTACCGACCGGCTGGTATTACTGGCTGCCGCCGAACGGAGGGAATGACGGTCTATTGAACTCCGGTTTCGAGAACACCGTGGTAACGAACTCAACTGCACATTCCGGGACCCACTCCCTCATGTTCAACATGCCGGCCGGGCGTCAAGCTCACGACGGTTTTGTCGGAACGAAACTGATCCCGTTCGCCAATCTCGATGCCGGTACAATACATCCGGGCGACAGCGTGCGTGTCACCGTCTGGATCAAAGCAAGCGGTTTGCTCCCCGATTCCGCAGCGGCGCATCCGACAACGTGGGCGGTGGGAATTACGCCGCAGTGGTCGGCGATGTACGGCAACAACGACGGCTATAACACTTCCGGATCGGACTATCAGTTCGTATTCCCGGCCGTGACCTCGTTTGATTGGACCAAATACACGCTGGATCTTATCGTTCCGGCCGGAGTCGTTGCGCTGGAGACACGGTTGCACGTCTATTCGACGTTTGTCGGGACCGTGTATTTCGACGACCTCGATATTGAGAAGATCAGCACCACAACGGGTGTCAAGACTGCGGGAGGCAATACTCCTCACGTCTTTGACCTTTCCAATAACTATCCAAACCCGTTCAACCCGTCGACGAAAATAAACTACAGCATTCCGAAAGACGGCATGGTATCGCTGATTGTCTATAATGTTCTCGGACAGCAAGTGCGGACGCTGATCAGTGGTCCCATGACTGCCGGGCAATATTCAATTACGTGGGACGGCCGCAACAACGCAGGCTCGACGCTGAGCAGCGGCGTGTACTTCTACCGTCTCCAGGCCAATGATATGGCCATCGTGAAAAAAATGCTCCTCCTGAAGTAAGCGCTCAACAGGGCGGGGTATTTGTGAAGATGCCCCGCTCTCTAGTTTTTCGTTTTCCAAAACAAGGTCTTGCTGGAGTAGGATGAGAATATTCGCTACTACTGTTTCCCTCTTGTTGATCGTTGCTCTGGCGGCGTTCGGAGGCACGACCGGCAAGATTTCCGGGAAGGTCGTTGACGCTCAGACAAAAGAACTCCCGATCGGCGTCAACATCGTTATTGTAGGAACGACACTCGGCGCATCGTCGGATGTGAATGGGGAATACTTCATCATTAATATCCCTCCGGGAACGTACCAATTACGGGCATCGGCTGTCGGCTACGCGCCGCAAACCGTCGACAACGTTACCGTTTCTGCCGACCGCACCACGCAGATCAGCTTCGCCCTTGTGCCGCAGGGCGTTGAAATGAACGTGCAAGAGGTTGTCGCCGTGCGGCCGCTCGTCCAGAAGGATCTGACTTCGACGACCGCGACCGTTACGAGCGATGAGATCGCAGCCCTTCCGTTGGAGACCGTTTCGGATGCAGTGAACCTTCAGGCTGGCGTGGTTGACGGGCATTTCCGCGGCGGACGCAGCAACGAAGTGAAATACCTGATCGACGGCATGTCCGTCAATGACGTCTTTTCGGGAGATTTTGAGCTCGAGGCTGGCATCAACTCCGTGCAGGAAGTTCAGGTGCTCAGCGGCACGTTCAATGCCGAGTACGGCGAAGCCTTGTCAGGGGTTGTCAACGAGGTCACCAAGACGGCGCATGATAACTATGCGGGAACATTCTCGGCGTACACGGGCGACTATCTTACGACACGCACAGGCCTCTTCCAGAACATCGATCACATCTCCCCGGCGGATCTTCAGGACTATGAAGGTCTGCTGAGCGGCCCCATGCCGGGCATTGGCAATTTTATGAAATTCGTTCTCTCCGGCCGCTACTACTATAACGACGGCTGGCTCTACGGCAAAAGAGTGTTCAATCCGTCCGATTCTTCCAACTTCTCAGCCAACAATCCTGCGCAATGGTACATCGGGGCAACCGGCGACGGCAAGTACGTCTCGATGAATTATCAGAAACGCGCGAACCTACAGGGCAAATTTACATTTGATGTGGGGAGCGCAAAGGCCCTCACCCTGCAGGCAATCTATTTCGACAATCAGTACCGGGACTACGACCAGCAATTTCAGCTCGATCCCGACGGAGATTACACACAGTATCAAAAGAGCCTTCTGACCATCGCCAGCTATACGATTGTGTTCGGCAATTCGGCGTTCATGGACATCAATGCCTCGGGTTTTGATTCGGAATACAAAGAATACGTGTACGAGAATCCGCTCGATCCGCGTTATGTAAACCCGACACGGCTGATGGATGCCGGGGCAAATGCATTCCTGACAGGCGGCACGGAAAACTGGCACTTCTACCATCATACAAATACCTACACAGGGAAAGTTGATTTTACTTCACAGTTGACAAACGTCCATCAGTTGAAGGCGGGCATCGAGACGGATGTCCATTACTTGAACTATATAGATTATCAGATCCACGTCGACGCTTCGAGCGGATTTGTACCGGCGCTGCCGGCCCTAGGCTCTTTCGATTATAATAAATACGAGAACATGCCGTACCAGCTGGCCGCCTATGTTCAGGATAAGATTGAATTATCGTATCTTGTCGTGAACGTCGGCCTGCGGTTTGATTATTTCGAGCCGGACGGCAGCACGCTGAGGAATCCTAATGACATTGCAGAGCTTGACCCGCTCCAGTCCCCCTTTCCGGATTCGCTTGTGACGAAAGCTTCTCCGAAATATCAGCTCAGTCCGCGTGTTGGTATCTCCTATCCCATCACCGACCAGGGAGCGGTCCACTTTTCGTACGGCCATTTCTTCCAGATCCCGGCGTTCGAGTATCTCTATAAGAACCCCAACTTCCGCATCCCGCTGACCGGTAACTACCCGGATTACATCGGCGACGTCATCGGCAACGCCAATCTGCAGCCCCAGCGGACAACCATGTATGAGGTAGGTTTGCAGCAGGAACTCGCCCCCAACCTTGGCCTTACGGTCACGGGATATTACAAAGACATCCGCAACCTCCTGGGTCTTCAGCTCTTTCTCAAAAACAATTTTGTGCAGTTTGGAGAGTACATCAACACCGACTACGGCGCTGTCCAGGGTTTCACGATTTCGATCGACAGGCGATTGACGAACGGCTTCGGCGCCAACCTCGACTATACGTACCAGGTTGCCAAAGGAAACGCCTCGGACCCTGAGGACGACTATAACAAGGCGACGGCAAATCCTCCGATCTCGATCAATACGGTGCTTGTGCCGCTGAATTGGGACCGCCGCCACTCGCTTAACCTGACGCTCACGGCCGGGGACCCCCACGACCTGCTCGCCAGCTTCATAGTTCGGCTCGGTTCGGGGCTCCCGTACACTCCGGCGTTGGAGAACGAGCGGACCGGTCTGGAAAACAGCGGCAATATGCCGATGTTCTTCAACACGGATATGTACATCACAAAGTACTTCGACATGTTCAACCTTCCGCTCTCTCTCTTTTTGAAAATCTACAACCTTTTTGACACGCCAAATGAAAACAACGTCTATACCGACACAGGACGAGCAGGGTACACGCTTGCGCTAGTACAGGCGGAGAGGGCGGCACAGCCTGTTCGCGGCGACAATACCCTGCAGCAATTTTATTCGCGTCCCGATTTTTATTCCGCGCCGCGCCAGGTTGAAATCGGCGTGTCGTTAACATTCTAAACAATTATGGGCCACAGTCCGACAAACAAAGCCTCGAAAAAGATCTCTACGATGAGACTGATGATCGCTGCGCTTGTGTTCAGCGCCCTGAACTTTCATGCAGAAGCTCAGGAGCTCGTTGACACGTCCAAAGGAAACCACAACTGGACGAAGCTTGGACTCATGGACGGTAATCTCGTCGAGACGTGTTTCTACAATTTCGGGGAAGTGGCGGATTGGAAGAATGATCCTACCATGAGCGGCGTCTGGCCGAAGGGAACAAATCATACCTACATCGACGGTGTCGCGGTGGTGGTTCAGGCCGAGACCGTAGTGAACGGCGACACGATCCATCCTCTTGAGACAAATTACTACGAGTATACCCGCTACAACGTGTCAACCGGCGTCACGTACGGCTGGTGGCCGCTTCCGAACTACGCGAACCAGTACCAGTCAAGCCCCGCCCGCAGCGATGACCCCACGACCTGGCCTCCTCACTGGCCCGATCGTCCGAGCACGTGGGATGGAAGATGGAACGGTTTTTTCGGCAACGGCGTGCAGAATGCCGACCTCGAAACGTATTTTGTGATGGACGATAATGAAGACCGCCAATATCTCCTGACGAACCATTTTTATCCCGATGCGTCTGATTCAACCCGCGGCGGATTGGCGATGCAAGTGCATGCGCGGGGCTTTCAATGGTCGCAGGTGCTCGCCGAAGACGTCATCTTCTGGCTTTACACGATCACAAATGTAGGGACAACCGATTACGCAAAGACTGTTTTTGCGCAGTATGTCGACTGGGGCATCGGAGGCCACGACAATTCGTCGAACAATGCCGGGGATTACAATTTGGACCTGAATCTCTCGTATTCGTGGTCGACGGTGGCCCAGGGAAGTCCGGGAAACTGGAGTCCGATCGGCTATTCCGGATATGCGTTCCTCGAAAGCCCCGGCATTCCGGACGACCACATCGATAATGACAGGGACGGCCTCACCGACGAACGGCGGGACAACCTGGCAAAAGATTTCATTACTGACGTCAACAAGGACCCCTTCATCGTTAATGTTCAGCAAGACACCGCCCGCTTTCATGCATTTTACGGCTACTCCTGGCGGCCGCATTGGGACGCAGATGAAAATGCTAATTGGGTTTCCTATACCGATCTGAACCATAACGGGAAATGGGATCCGGGGGAGCCGCTGAACGATGATGTCGGCACCGACGGATTAGGACCACTCGACTCAGGGTATCCCGGCCCCGATCCTGACGGGACAGAAGGAAACGGCAGGCCGGACCCGGGCGAACCGGATTTTGGCGCGCTTGACAAAGACGAGTCGGACCAGATCGGCCTGACCGGCTTCATCATCGCTGCTGTCCATACCTACGACTTGAATAACGACGAGCGGAATTGGACAGCGTTTACTTCCGCGCCGCAGCCCCACGGAGGATCGCTCCTCGGCGTCAACCTCGGAAATTGGTTCTCGAGCTATTTCTTCCACATGAATGGCCGGAACACGTACAGCACGACGCTGGGCGCCCCGCAGCTGACCGGCGAGACGCAGACATTCTCGATGTCCCTCCTCTTCGGTTTGAACGCCGACGATCTTTTCCTGAAGAAGAAAACTGTTCAGTCGATCTATAACGCGAACTACCAGTTTGCAAAGCCGCCGAACAAGCCCACGATCAAAGCCGTTGCGGGGGACCATAAGGTGACGCTCTACTGGGATAACGCGGCCGAGCTGACATGGGACGCGTTCTATCAGAGATATAGTTTTGAAGGGTACCGAGTGTACCGGAGCACCGAGCCGAATTTTGTGGCAGATATGACCGTCACTGACGCCTACGGGACGCCGACCTACCGGGTTCCGATCGCGCAGTACGACCTTATTGACGGGATCAAAGGCCTGGCCGCGATCGGTATCAACGGCGCATACTTCAATCTTGGCGATGACTCCGGTCTGCAGCACTCGTTCGTCGACTCGACGGTCCAAAACGGACAGACATACTATTACGCAGTAACGGCGTACGATGCCGGCTACTCAACGACGAATATCGCCGGCCAATTAACGGGCATCCCGCCGTCTGAGACTACCGCGATCATAAAGGTCGATGTTAACGGCAATGTCAAAACAGACATCAATACAGCGGTCGTCACGCCGCACGCCCCCGCTTCCGGCTATGTTGCGCCGAATGTAAGAGTGAACATTGCCTCGGGACCAGGGACCGGGTCGCTGGGCGTCGGCATTCTTGACCCGGATTCGGTGGGAAATAATCACACGTACCGGCTTGAATTCTTTGACTCCACCGCCTTCCACACGAATCCCGATCCCTGGTACGTGCTTCTTGACAAGACAACCGGTGATACGGCCATCAAGCTGACCCAATTACTGACTGCTCAGCAGCAATCGCCTATCGTGAAGGGGATTGTTTTGAACATCACGAATAGTCCAAACGTCGCGATCGATCCGGCCAACACCAAGTGGGAACAAGGGAACAGCAACTACGTTGTCCTGACTGGGTTTGACTCGCGGTTCGCTCCGGCGTTCCAAGCCAGCCGGGTGTACTATCCCGCCGATTACGAGGTGACGTTCACCGCAAAAGGGCAAGGTGATCTTTCGTTCCCATCATCCAGTTTCAGCGGTCCGCAGCAGTCGAATATCATCATCAAGAACCTGACAGAGAACATCGATCACGTTCAATTCATCTTTGAAGATGTCAACAACAATCAGGTCTTCGACGCTGGCGACGCGATCTTCATCGTGTGCGGTGATTCTGCGGGGAAGCCCGCGACCGATTTCTCCAGCGCCAAGAAAGCCTGGTCGATGACGCTGGCGATGGACACGACAATTGCGGCATCGAAACAGCGGGCCCCTCAAGCAGGCGATGTCTACCGGATCTCCACCTTGAAGCCGTTCCGGACCGGCGAGTACTTCGAGTTTACGACAACGGCGCCGTCGCTCAACATCCAGCAAGCGAAATATGACATCAAAAAAGTCTCTGTGGTGCCGAATCCGTATGTGGGCGCAGCCTCGTGGGAGCCTCAAACGACGCAGGTCGGCCGAGGTCCGAGGCTCATCTATTTCATTCATCTGCCGAGCAAATGCACAATTCGCATCTACACCATGAGCGCGCAGCTTGTGCAGACGTTGTATCACAACAGCAACATTGATAACGGGCAGGAGCCGTGGAATCTCGTCTCACGCGACGGCATGGATATCGCGTTCGGCGTGTATGTGTTCCACGTCGATGCCCCCGGCGTCGGGTCGTTCATCGGCAAGTTTGCGGTTATGAAATAATGAAGCCGGAGTCCATTTTCATGAACAAACGTCTGCACATCATTCTCCTTGCCGCAATACTCCCGGTCGCGGTGTACGGGCAAAGCGCCGTCGACGTCTCGAAAACAGGGACGACGGCAGCAACGTTTCTGGAAATCTCCGTCGGCGCTCCGGCGATCGGCCTCGGGGGGGCATTCGTGAGCCTCTCCAACGACGCCACGGCCCTCTACTGGAACCCCGCGGGCATCGCCAAACTTACCGGCAGCGAAGCAGTTCTTTCGCATACCGATTGGATCGCGGATACAAAGTTCGATTTTGCCGGCATCGTCCTTCCTGTGGGGAGTTTCGGAACGCTCGGGTTCAGCCTCACCTCCCTGAGCATGGCCGATATGCCCGTGACCACGGTGGAAATGCCGGATGGCACAGGAGAGTATTTCAGCGCCGGTGATATTGCCGCCGGGCTCTCCTATGCCCGGCTGCTCAGCGACCGTTTTTCCGTCGGCTTCACCGCGAAGTTCATTCAGCAATCGATCTGGCACGAAACAGCCGACGCGTTCGCAGTGGATGTCGGGACGTTATTCAAGACGGATCTTTTTGGCGGTATGGTCATCGGAGCGACGTTGTCGAATTTTGGAACGCCGATGACGCTGGCGGGGAGCGATACGCGGCAATTTCTTCAGCTCGACGCAACAAAGCCGGGGACGAACAACCAGATCCCGGCAGACATTGAAATGAATTCATGGGACCTGCCGCTCCGGTTCCAGATCGGCGTCTCGACGAACGTTGTGGACAACGAGACCTATCGATGGACAGTTGCGGTCGATGCGATCCACCCGAACGATAATTACGAGAGCGTCGATGTCGGAACCGAATTTGCGCTGCGCGATTTCATTTTCATCCGCGCCGGATACCAGTCGCTCTTCCTGAGTCAGAGCGAAGGGGGGCTTTCACTCGGTCTGGGCGTTACCTCCAGCCTCGTTTCCAGCAGCTCATTGGTAAAGTTCGATTACGCGTATCGTGATTACGGACGGCTTGAAGGCGTGCACTCGTTCTCACTTGCCGTTCGATTTTAGGTGAACTTGTGAACACCAGAAGCTGTGAGCGGAAGGGACATATCTTTGCGCTGGCCAGCGCGCTTATCATCACCGCCTCTTCGTTCGCAACAGCCCAGCCCTCCTCAGACTTGCCGTCAAATTTCTATCTCGACCCGAAGTACAATTCGGTTGTTCTTGCCGACATAGGTCCGTGGAATGTTACCGCCCAGGAATTTCTTCTGAGCTATGAGTATGGTCCCGCGTTTACAAAGCGCTCCGCCGACTCGAAGAAACATTACCTCACCTATATGATCTATGAAAAGCTTCTCGCCCTGGATGGATATGCTCGCGGGCTGCAGTCCTCCCCCATTGTGAAAGAAATTCTTGACGAGGTCGAGGCCGACCTTGCGACCGAAGAGCTCTACAGGGACGACGTGCTGGGGAAGGTGAAGATTTCCGACGCGGACGTCGAGCGGGGCGTTTCGAAGGAGAATGTGCACCTCGGCCTCAAGTGGCTTTTCTCGCCGTCGAAGGAGGAAATATTCAGGGAAGCGAAACTTCTGCGCAGCGGCACACCGTTCGATTCCCTTTTTGCAGCGGAATGTCCCGATTCCGCTTCAATCGAAAACCGTTCGATGCAGTCGACGCGGTTCCGGCTTCAGATGAAGAACCCGGCGCTCGCCGCTGCGATCGACTCGCTTCGTGCGGGGACTCTGACTCCGCCGATCAGCGCTCCCGACGGATGGTACATCATTAATATTGTCGATGCCTGGAGCGATCCGATCGTCACCGAAACCGAGAACATGAAGCTCCATGAAGACGTCCGCCGCGCCCTGCTGCAGCATGTGTCGGATTCGCTGTCGGACCAGTATGTGCACCGCATGCTGCTCGGACAGGATCCCGTCATCGACAAGGAGGCGTTCGAGCTGGTGCAGGCATTTCTCGGGAAGAAATTTCTTCCTGCGGAAAAATATGCTTCCTGGGAATTGGGGAAAAAAGGCTCCGCGCTGGAACGCCGCCCGGACTCGATAGAGTTGTACAGACCGAACGTCCTCGTGAGAATGAAAACCGGCATGTTTCACGTCGGCGACTTCCTCGATTGGGAAAAGCCGAGAGACCCCTATATTCGGCTGGATTTGAAATCTCCCCGTGCGTTCGCTGCTTCGGTTGAAGATATTATCTGGCGGATGGTGCGCGACAGGATGCTGACTGCGGAGGCGTACCGGAGGGGTTTGCAGAAGCAGGAGAGCGTGGTCAAACAGACCCAATGGTGGAGGGAAAAGCTGGTCTACAAGGCGGAGAAGCTGGCAATCGACGACAGCATCAAAAGGGACGACAGCACGGTCATGGCCTACTATCACGAACACGAAAAGGACTATCGGGATGCGAAAGGAGACATCCGACCGTACGCCGAAGTGAAGGAGGACGCGGCACGCGATTCGTATCTGTACCAGGAGACAAGCCTGCTCCTTCATCGCATCCTGAAGCTCAAGCAGAAATACGCCGTGAAGATCAACGACGACGCGTTGAAGGATCTCCGGGTCGACGTCGAAAATTCACCGAGAGCGATCGATGTCTACACGGTGAAGAAGGGGGGGATATTTCCTCACACAGCATTCCCCTCCATCGATTATGAATGGCAGGCATGGGATTGACCGCCGATGAAGAGCTCGCTTCGAAATGGATCTGTTTGTTTTCTTCTGCTCGTCTGCTTTGCGGCATGTTCGGAGCGGCATGAGACCTCCTCGCCGCACAGCTCCGCCGTGATCACACTCACCTACTGGCCCGCCCCCAATCCTCAGGAGATCGAGCTTGCCGATTCGATCGTAAAAATGTGGAACCGCGCGCATCCTCTCATTCAGGTGCGGATGCAGCCCATTCCCGTCAGCCAGTCGACCGAAGAAGTTCTCCTCGCCGCCATCGCCGGAAAGACGACTCCGGACATCTGCTCGAATATCAATCCCGCGGCCATGAGGATGTACACGACGGCCGGCGGGTTGATCGCGCTTGATGGTTTTCCCGATTTTGATTCGGTCGCCCTGAGGCGCACGCCGGGGGATCTGCTCCGCACGTTCAGGAACGAAGACGGCCACTACTATCAGATACCGTGGAAAACGAACCCTGTGATGATGTACTACAACATCGACATGCTGAAGGCCGTCGGCGTCAATCAGGTTCCCCGGACCTATTCGGAGTACTATGCCGCCGCAAAGAGGGTGACGCGGTCGACGAAAGGTAACGGGCAGATCGATGTATGGATGGGGGAACGCGATATCCGCCCGATCTGGTGGGAACGGACCTTCGACGTCTATCCGTTCTATATCGCGGCATCGGGGGGAAAAACGCTGTTCGATCAGGATCGTGTCGCGTTTGAGAATCATACCGCCGATAGCGTGTTCGGATTTTTCCAGGAGTGCTACACGCAGGGATATTTTCCCCGGACTTTTTTCCAGGGGGGAGATCCGTTCCTCCTCGAGCGGAAGGCGACGCATTTTGCCGGCCCTTGGGAGATCGCGACCATCAGCAAGTTCGCCCCGGCTATGCATTACGATGTCGCCCCGCTCCCCGTGCCGGACGGTTTCACCGGCCCGGTGTATACGTCGGGAGACTATAAGAACATCGGGATCTTCAGCTCGAGCGAGCACCGGAAAGAATCGTGGGAATTCGTCAAGTTCCTGATCACCGCCGAGCACGACCTGATGATGCTCGACATCACGAACCAGGTTCCGGTCCGCGGAGATCTTTTGACGAACCCGTTGTTTAAGAACTATTTCGCCAAGAATCCGATCATGGTGAAATTTGCCCGGCAGGCGGTCTATACGCGCGGGATGGATTCCGTCGTTGACCTGAAGGAAATTTTCGACGCGATCTCGCAGGAGTATGAGATCTGCGCCGTCTACGGCCGGAAGTCTCCTGCCGAAGCGGTGCGCGATGCCGCGCAACGGTGCCGCGATATTATAGAGTGGAATCAATGAAGCGACGGTTAAACATCCTCGATGCTGTTCGCCACAGTGAGCGCAACGGTTACGCCTTCGTTCTGCCGTACGTGATCTTCTTCCTGTTGTTTGTCGCGTACCCGCTTGTCTTCTCTTTTATTTTGATCTTTCATCGGTGGAATATCGTCACGCCGATGCAGTGGATCGGTCTGAAGAATTTTCAGCACCTCGCGTCCGATCCGCAATTTTTCAAAGCGATGCTGAACACGTTCGTCTTTCTCCTCATCCACATTCCGCTGCAGATCGTGGCGGCGCTCGGGTTCGCCCTTCTGCTGCACACGAAGGGGATCTTCCGGGGATTCTTCCGGGCTGTGTATTTTCTCCCCGTGGTCGTTTCGGGCGTTGTCGTCACCATCCTCTGGCAGAACCTCTATTCATTCGATTCCGGGGTCCTGAATTCCATTCTGAACATTTTCGGCATCCCCAAAGTCCCCTGGCTCATCGACCCGGGGATCGCCATGCCGTCGATCGCGATCATGGCGACGTGGAAGAACGTCGGCATCTACATCGTCCTCTTTCTTGTCGGCCTGCAGAATATTCCGAAAGAGCTCTACGAGTCGGCGAGTTTGGACGGTGCGGATAAGGTGAAGCAGTTCTTCAAGATCACGCTGCCGATGCTGAACTCCACCATGGTGCTCATCGTGGCCCTCTCGACCATCGGCGGATTTTCTCTCTTCATCGAACCGTACGTGCTGACCGGCGGCGGACCGATGCAGAGCACGATGTCCGCCATGCTCTATATTTACAACCAGGCGTTCTATTTCGGACATATGGGATATGCGGCGGCCCTCGGTTTTGTTTTTGCACTCGTGATCCTCGCAGTGGTGCTGCTGCAGCGCAAAGTCGTGGAGGCGGACCCGACATGATGAAATCAGCCCTAAAATTCTTTTGCCTTTTGGCCGGCGCGGTTGTCTTTGCGTACCCGTTTCTCTGGATGCTCGCCGGTTCCTTCAAACCCGAGCTGGAGATCAACAACCTGTCGCTCTGGTCGCCGCGGGTGTCGGTGCACAGCTATGAACAGGTGCTGACGAAGATCCCGATCGCAAGGGCCTTTCTTAACAGCGTCATCGTCTCGCTCTCGACCACCGTTTCGGTGGTCCTCTTCGGGTCGATGGTCGGATATGCCCTGGCGCGCCTCCGCTTCTTCGGCAGCAAGCTGTTGTACGCGCTCATTCTTTTTACCATGATGATCCCGTTCCAGATCACCCTCATCCCCCAATACATTCTCATGGTGAAGCTCGGTTTGACCGATACATATGTCTCTCTGATCGCGCCGACGATGATGAGCGCGTTCAGCATCATCGTCTTCCGTCAGTTCTTCATGACGCTGCCGCAAGCCCTGATCGACGCGGCGCGCGTGGACGGCTGCTCGGAGCTGAGAATCCTGTTTCTGCTGATCTGGCCCCTTTCCCGCGCGGTGATTTTGACCGTGGCGATTCTCACGTTCATGGCGAGTTGGAACGATGTTCTCTGGCCCCTCATCGTCGTCCGGGAGCGAACCTTGATGACGATGCCGCAGCTCGTCACGATCTTCGTCATCGGCGGCGAGGCGGAGTCCCAGCTGGGGATGCAGCTTGCCGCCGCGACGCTGCTGGCCCTTCCGGTCGTCGTGGCGTATTCGTTCTTCCAGCGCTACTTCATCGAGAGCATGGCCTATACCGGCATCAAAGGATAGAACGATCATGGTTCGTAATAACTTGATTTTAGTTCTCCTCAGTGCACTTGCTTGCCCATTGTCGGCGCAGAGCACCGGCGATCCCCTTTCGTATTTCTTTGACCGCCATTACGGTCAGGTCGAAGTTGGGGGAAGGTATGCCGGCGCGGAGTTTCATGAGAGCCGCCCCATTCCTTCGCGGATCAGCTTTTATTATCCCGTTGCCAACAGCATCGACGTCAGCACCGATTACTGGAAGCGGGGCAATTCACTCCCGTTTGCGGTTGGAGTGCGGGTCGGCGATAAGGCCAAGCATTGGCTCGGCAAAGAACCGTGGGACTATACGCTCAGTCCACATAAAGTAAAGTTTCATCGGATCGACAGCGGACTGGATTATTCGCTTTCGTACGAGTTTTGCATGAACCAGCCGGCAATGGTTGTTTCGCTGACCGTCAAAAATATTTCCGGCAAAGAAATGCCGGTGGAAGTTTATGCGCATCTTCTTATGAGTCTTCGCACTTGCCAGACCTATGCGCGAAAGGATTCCGCGTGGACCGAGTATGACAGCGCATGTTCTGCGATCACCGCTGATTTCGACGATCCGCAAACAAAGCAGGCAAGCGTGTTCGTTGAGAACGCCGGCGTTCGTCCCGACGATTGGTCGTCCAATGCCTCCGCGATGGCGGCAACAGACAGCGCAACGTCGAACTGGATCGGCGACTCGGCTTCGAATTTAGGCCATATGCTGATGCCCTGGACGTCCCCCGGGAAGCCGATCGCGGCGTTTCTATACAAGAGGTTACTTGGGTCGAACGACTCACTGACGATTGTGCAGATCATCGGAAGCTGTCCGCGCGGAGAAGTGAAGAGCCGAACGAGTTTCCTCGCCGCGAATTGGAGACGTGAGACGTCGGAATACGACGCTTACATCACCGGCAAAGCAAAGGACGAATCGCATTTTGTCACCGGGGACCCCTGGCTCGATAGGTCGGCAATATGGGCGCGGGGACTCATCGCCTCCAATGCTCATTACATCGACGGCCACGTTGTTCCGATGCCCTGTCCGGCGGAATACAATTTTTTCTTTACTCACGACGTGCTGCTGACGGACCTCGGTGCGGTCAACTTCGACCTTCCTCGCGTGAAAAGAGATCTCCTCTATATCGCTTCGCTTGCGAAAGACACCGTTATTCCGCACGCGTACTATTGGCGCGATACCGGCTTCCAGACCGAATACTGCGCCCCCGACAACTGGAACCACCTCTGGTTCATTCTCGCCACGGCGAGCTATTACCGGCATTCGTTCGATTCGACGACGATTGCGGCGTTGTATCCCCTCATCGACAAAAGCGTGGAGCTCGTCCTGACCCAAAAAAAAGCAGATGGATTGATGTATGCCAAGCATCCCGACTGGTGGGATCTCGGCAATCGCGAAGGTCCCCGCTCGTACCTGACGATACTCACCATCCGCGCACTGAGGGATTTCGTGTACGTCAGCGCGGCGCTCGGGAAAAAGCAGGCGGGAGAATTGCTGGCGTTGGAGAAGAGCGCGGACCGGATGCAGAAAATGTTGAATGAAAAATTGTGGAGCGGGAAACAAGGATTTCTCACAAACTTCAACGGGACCGATACCGACAACCACTATTATGCCGGCTCGCTCCTGGCTCCCGTATTCAGTCTGCTGGACAAAGACAGATCGGACCGGCTTCTAACCTCTGCCGCCAAACAGCTTGCCGATCCAAAGATCGGTGTGCGCACGGTTGCCCCGGCCGACTTCCACACCGACTCGATGATCTCATATTTCAAGGAGGTTGGCGATGAAGCGGGCGCGCCCTTTGTCTACATCAACGGCGGTGTCTGGCCGCACACGACGGCATGGTACATCCTAGCCCTTCAGGCCTGCGGAAGAACCGATGAAGGACTCGAGTATTTGAGAAAGACCCTGACGCTCGACGGCATTGCCGAAAGTCCGATGGGCCAGCCGGCGATGTACGAATACCGGTATGCCGACGTTTCATCCCCCGAATTCGGCAGGATCGACAAGCCGTCCTTTCTTTGGGCCGGCGGATTTTACCTGAATGTCCTATACCGACTTTCCGGCATCGCCGAAAACGACTGGAATCTCTCCCTGGCAAAGCCGCGTCCGGCTCAACTCGATACCGTCTCTTTTTCACTTGCGTTTGGCGCGCAAAAAAATATTGTTATAGACGGGAAAGGGGAAACCCTTCATTCATGGAGAGGAGAAGAGGGGCGGATCGCATCTCTTGTTCTTCCTCTTAATGCCGTCGAATCAACGCGTCACACCATAGAATTCGGAGCGATCAGCACCCCGTATCTGGAGAGCGTCAACGCGATTCTCTATGCGGTCAGCTATTCCGAAAAAACGAAAGCGCTGCAATGTGTAGTTTCTTCATTTAAAGGACATTCGGTCGCTGCAAAGGTCATCGGCGTGAAGAAAGCCGTGAGAATTACAGTTGACGGGAAGCCCGTCAGCGCCGTCGTTCGTTCCCGGAACAGCGCCGGCGGTGAAATGCTCGTCGTCAATTTCATCGGTTCGGAAAAAAAGCAAACACTCAGAATTGTCTATTGATACTGAATATGAAAGTCGCCCTCTTTGAAAAGCCGCACTCGTTCGCTGTCCGTTCGACGCCGCTGCGAACGCTTCTCCCGAACGAGGTCCTCCTGAAAATTCAGGCGTGCGGCGTCTGCGGAACAGATGTTCATATAGTGGAGGGTACATCCCGCTCAACTCCGCCGGTCGTGCTCGGGCACGAGTTCACCGGAGTGGTCGAGGAGGTCGGTCTCGCGGTTCACGGGATAGCTCCTGGACAGCGCGCGGCCGTCGACCCGAACATTTCCTGCGGCGTCTGTTTTTATTGCCGCCGCGGGCTGGTCCATCTGTGCGATCATTTGAAAGCGCTCGGCGTTGACCGCGACGGCGGCATGGCGGAATACTGTTTTGTGCCCGAAAAACAGATTTATCTCCTCCCCAACGACATGCAGACGGAAGCAGCCGCATTTGTCGAACCGGTATCGTGCGCCATCCACGGCATCGACAAGGCTGGCATCAAAGCAGGGGACACGGTCGTCATCGTCGGCGGCGGAACGATCGGCCTGATCATGCTGCAGCTTGCGCAGAACGCCGGCGCGGGGCGTACGATCCTCGTCGAGCCGCTGGAACAGAAGCGGCAAATTGCCGCCGTGCTGAAAGCGGACACTATTTTCAACCCTGTGGAGGTCGATATTAAAGGCGCTATCATGGACATCACTCATGTCGGGGCGGACGTCGTCATTGAATGCGTCGGGAAACCCCAGACCGCTCAGCTTTCGCTGGAACTTGCCAGGCGCGGAGGGACGGTCGAGTTTTTCGGTGTTTGTCCGATCGGTGAAAAAATATCCGTCGAACCGAATCAGATCTACTTTAAGGAACTCACCGTGGTCGGGTCGTATGTCAACCCGAACACGTTTTCACGGTCGATCGCCCTTCTTCATGGGGGAAAGGTCCGGGTCGACGCGTTCCGCATCGATAAATTTCCCCTTGACGGTGTGCTTGAAGCGCTGGCGTTCCAACGGGAAGGGAAAACCCTCAAGAGTATCATCGAACCCAGCCGATGAAATCGCATTCAGAAGTGACATGTATCGGCGAAGCGCTGATCGATTTTGTCTCGACAAAAAAAGGAAGAACACTTTCCGACACGGAAGGATTTTTGAAGCTGGCCGGCGGCGCTCCGGCAAACGTTGCGGTCGGGCTTGCGAAGCTAGGGACCCGTTCCGCGTTTATCGGGAAAGTCGGTGACGATCCGTTCGGAAAATTCCTCCGTACCGAACTTGCCGGGTTCGGCGTTGAAACGTCCGGAGTAAGTTTTGATGCCGCGCATAAAACACGCCTGGCGTTTGTCTCGGTGACGGCATTGGGGGGACGCGACTTTGAATTCTGGGAAAAACAGCCGGCCGACGAGCAGCTCTTTCCCGGTGATGTGAACTTTGCAGCGGTGTCAAGGTCGAAGATCGTTGCCATCAGCTCTTTTTTGCTGCTGCACGAACCGGCGAGAACCTCCTTCTTCCGCATCGCCAAGCGAGTGCGCCGCGAAGGCTGCTTGCTCTCTTTCGACCCGAATTTGCGGCTGGCATTATGGAATTCACGCGCCGAGGCCCGCAAGGTTATTCTGAAGGCGGTCCGTCTATCGGATATTCTTCGGATGAACGGTGAAGAGGCGTCGTTCCTGTCCGGCATGCAGGAGGTCGAGTCGGCATCGGAGTTTTTTCTTTCGATGGGACCTGCGATCGTCGTCGTGACGCTGGGTGAAAAAGGATGTTTTTTCAGGACAGCAAACCATTCAGGATTCGTCAACGGCTTTCGCGTCAAGAACGCGGACACCACGGGCTGCGGCGACGGGTTTTATGCGGCGCTGCTGCACAGACTTGTTCGAACCGGGAAAAACATCGGCGAGCTATCGTTGAGCGAGCTTGCCTTGATATGCCGGACGGCGAATGCCGCCGGTGCGCTGACAGCCTCGAAGCAGGGAGCGATCCCCGCCCTTCCGGATGCCGCATCGTTGAAGAAATTTCTGAGGTCAACGTCCACTACGAAATCGTGAGAAGCTCTTTGAAAATATTCCTGCTCCTTGCAGCGTTTGTTTCTGTGGCGCAAGCACAGGAACAATCCTCGCTGGTGAATTTCGGGCATCTGAAGCATCTCACGGAGAAGATAGATTTCTACGGCGATACGGTCAGTATTGTCCACATCTATTCAAATTATCCCGACTTCAATTGGGTCGATGCAAAGGAATCCGGCCCGGAAGGGATTGCCTGCGTGGACGATGCAGCCCGCGCTGCCGTCGTCATGCTGCGGTACTATGAACTTCATCGCGACGCCTCTGCTCTGGAGGACGCCCGGTCGCTGTTGAAATTTGTATCGGCAATGGAAACGGATGACGGCGAGTTTTACAATTTCATTTTTGCCGACCACACGATCAACCGGACGGGAACGACAAGCATCAAATCATTCGGCTGGTGGGCTGCGCGGGGCGTCTGGAGCATGTCGATGGGGTACCGGATATTCAAAAATATCGACACGGCCTTTGCAGCAAAATTGAAGACAGGCGTCATGCGCGCGCTGCCGCATATCGATGCCCTCCTTAAAAATTACGGAAAGGAGAAGACGAAAGGAGGGTTTCGAATACCGGAATGGCTTGTCTATGAATCAGGTGCGGACGTCAGCTCGGAACTCCTTTTAGGTTTGGCGGAATGGTATCGCGCATCGGATGACCCAAAGGTGAAGGAATATATCGTAAGAATTGCCGACGGGCTGATGGTAATGCAGGACGGCGATCTTGATTCTTTTCCTTATGGACTGCACAGGTCGTGGGAAACGATGTGGCATATGTGGGGAAACGGCCAAACCGAGGCGCTTGCCTCGGCTGGCATGCTCTTGAATGACAGCACGATGATTCAGTCAGCACACCGGGAGGCTCACGGATTTTACAGCCGCCTGCTGATCAAGGGATTCATGAAGGAAATAGATGTCGCTCGTCCCGACAGTAATTTTCAACGCGAGCAGATCGCGTACGGTGTTCGCCCAATTACCGCCGGGCTTCTTCGTCTCTACGATGCGACGAAGAACGAAACCTATCTGACAATGGCCGGGCTGGCAGCTTCGTGGCTGTTCGGCAATAACGTTGCTCATCAGCAGATGTATGATCCGGCGAGCGGACGATGCGCCGACGGCATCAAGGAATCGTTGACGGTCAACAAGAACTCCGGAGCCGAATCGACGATAGAAGCACTGCATACGCTTATCGAGGTAGAGAATTATCCTGGGGCTGTGAAGTACTTACGCTATAAGAAGATCAAAGAGGAATCTCGCGATCATTACCTTGGAGCAACGTTCTCAAATGCAGAGGGGGATGAATTGACACTCGGCATCAACACACGCATAGGGGCCCTGATGCTCACAGAAGGAAAAGGAAAAATCGTCCAGTGACACGCAGGGTTAAAATTTTTGTCCAACTTGGCCTCTTGATGTTGATTGCAAGGCCAGGCGTGTCCAGTGCGCAGCAAATTTCTATCGGCAGGATCGATCAGATGCCGAATAAGCCGTCGCCGTATCTTATGAGAAATTGGAAACAGGTCGCCATCGGGTACGATTCGCTTGTGTTTAATCCGAACGTGACCGGAACCTATCTTCCGCTGGTGTCGGTGGGGCAGAATTTCAGCCTCGCAAGTTATGTCGGGCAGAATCCGTCCCAGACCAAAGAGGCGATCAATTGTCTCCCCGCCGTGCTCGGCGCAAGCCTCGTCGGCGTCGACAAGACAAATCAGTTCGGCATCAACTGGGTCTCCGAGTGCCAGAATTGGTTCAATCAAAATCCTCAGGAAGATGTTTATCTCAACAACCCGGGAGGATCGAGCGGAAGCGATTGGTGGTATGATGTCATGCCAAATATTTTTTTCTACCAGTTGTACAGCCTGTACCCGACGGTCGGAAATTTTCAGAATCAGTTTGTCACGGTTGCCAGCCGGTGGTTCGCCGCTCTTAATGCGATGGGGGGAAGCACGACGCCGTGGAGCCTTGCAAACCTGAACCATACCGCCTGGAACCTCTCGACCATGACGCCGACAAATTCAACGTGGGTCGAGCCGGAGGCGGGCGGATCGATCGCCTGGCTGCTGTATTCGGCGTACGTCCAGACAGGCAACACTCAGTTCAGGATCGGCGCGGAGCTTGCGATGGAATCGCTGCTTGCGTATCCGGTGAACCAGAATCCATCCTATGAACTGCAGCTTCCGTACGGCGCATACATCGCCGCGCGCATGAACGCCGAGCTGGGGACGACGTACGACATCGGGAAACTCGTCACGTGGTGCTTTTCTGACGGAAGCGACAACTCAAGGTTATGGGGGGTCACTGTCGGGAATTGGGGAGGCTATGACTGCGACGGGCTGATCGGAGAGACCGGATATGGCAGCGGCAACGGCTATCCGTTTACCATGAACACCTTCGAGCAGGTCGGCGCTCTTGTTCCTCTGGTCCGTTACGATGCCCGATTTGCAAGGATCATCGGCAAATGGGTCTTGAATGCTTCGAACGCCGCGCGTCTATTTTACACAAAATACCTGCCGGACAGCAATCAGGATGCAGGCGCTGCATGGTCGCACCAATACGATCCCAATTCCTACATCGCCCACGAATCGATGCACCAGCACAATCCGATCAACCCTGCCGTCACGCCATACGAAACGGGGGATGCCATCCAGAATGGCAATCCTACAAATTTTGCACTTTACGGATCTTCGCACGTCGGAATTTTCGGCGCCATCATCGACACGACCGACGTCCCGATGATCCTTAAACTTGATGTCTTGAAGACAGATTATTTTCACGCCCCTGCCTACCCGACGTATTTGTTGTTTAACCCGGATTCGGTGCAGCGTTCGGTGAGCTTCGACGCGGGGTCCGGAGAGCACGATCTGTACGACAATGTCTCTCACGCCTACATCCTGACGAGTGTTTCCGGAGTTGTGAGTCTGCCGATCGGCGCAAACAGCGCGGTCCTCGTCGTGAACCTCCCTGCTTCGGTCACGCCGACGTACGACCTCGACCGGATGCTTGTCAACGGCATTGTTGCCGATTACCATTCCGGGCATCCGGTCGCGAATTATCCGCCGAGGATCAAAAGCCTTTCGGCCGACACCGCCACCCTTTTACTGGGACGCTCGACAATGCTCTTCTGCACGGCGGTGGACCGGGACAGCGATGCGATTTCGTACTCGTGGAACGCGTCGGGCGGTTCAATCGCGGGGAGCGGCGCGCTGGTGACGTGGCATGCGCCGGACACCGTCGGGAAATATACCGTGCAATGCATTGTCAGCGATACGCACACGCAAACGCAGGCGACAGATACGCTCTCTGTTGTTCAGTTCATCAATCATCCGCCGGTCATTCAAAAAATGAACGCCGTCCCCGGAAAAATCAACCTTGGCGCAACGAGCACGATTCGCTGCATCGCAACCGACCCTGACAGCAACACGCTGACGTATCACTGGTCAGCAGCCAGCGGTGTCGTGAGCGGCGCCGGCTCTTCAGTATCGTGGCAGGCGCCGCAGAACGCAGGAAATTACTTCATCCTGTGCACCGTCGACGACGGCTATGGCGGGTCGGCTGAAGACAGCGTCGGCCTGGAAGTACGAGACTTCTCCAACTGGCAGACCGGCAGCCTGGTCGCGTATTATCCTTTCAGCGGAGACACAAAAGACGCGAGCGGCAATCACCATGATGGCACCGCAAGCGGCGGCTCGTTCACCTCCGACCGCTTCGGCCGCTCGGCCAGCGCATATTTTTTTGACGGCTCATCCTCATCGATCGATGTGCCGGACGATTCGGCCTTGAATTTTCAGAATGGGATCACCGTCAACTTCTGGATTACGCCCAGAGCGTTTTATTCTTCGCGCGAGCAGTATCCCATTTCTCACGGAAGCTGGCAAAACAGGTGGAAGTTCTCGATCTCCCCGAACAGCAACAAGATCCGATGGACGGTCCGAAATTCCCAGGGAACTCCCAAGGACCTCGATGCTGCGACGCCCCTCGCACTGGACAGTGTCTATAATGTGACTGGAACATACAACGGATCGGACATCGAAATTTATTTGAACGGCCAGCTCGACGCCTTCGGATCGTTCTCGGGAGCGATCAATTCGACATCGTACGACCTCGCGTTCGGTCAGGATTTTCCGGGGGACAACAATTACGATTTTAACGGAGTCCTGGACGACATCAGGATCTATAATTATATGCTCCCCGTGTCGCAAATTTCGTCATTGTATGATGTCAATGCCGGAGTCGGCCAGCCGGCGGGTGCCGTGCTTCCGACGCAATTCGCGCTCGGACAGAATTTCCCTAACCCGTTCAACCCTTCCACGACGATTCGATTTGCGATTCCTTCAACGGAATTTGTCACGTTAAAAATATTCGACCTGCTAGGAAGGGAAATCTCAACCTTAGTGCATGACAGGGTTTCTCCGGGCGAATATTCCGTTGCGTGGAATGCCGCCGGCCGTGCAAGCGGCGTTTACTACTACAAGTTGGAAACGGCAAGCGCCGTTCTTGTAAAGAAAATGATCTTATTGAGATGAGGTGTGTGAGTTGAAGATTATAGACCTGAACGGAGTGTGGCAGTTCAAAGCCATCGATAAGTATCGCGTGCTTCCCCGCAGCGTTGCGGATGCCGTTCAATGGATGGATGGTACTGTTCCCGGAACGGTCCATACCGACCTGCTGGCGAACGGAAAAATTCCCGACCCATTCTACCGGATGAATGAGGAACAGGTGCAATGGGTCGATTCGCAGCAATGGATGTACCGGCGCGAATTCGAAGTCGAAGAGGATTTTCTCCGCGAAAAACGGATCGATCTTGTCGCGGAAGGATTGGATACCTATGCGGATATCCGGATCAACGGCCGGCCCGCTGCGATCACGGCCGATATGTTCGTCGAGCACCGGTTTGATGTTAAAAAATATCTGCAGCGGGGAACCAACCGCATTGAGATCATTTTTGACTCCCCGGAGATCCGGGCGAAAGCTCTCGAGAAAAAATACGGCCCGCTCATGGCCGGCCACGAACCTCACCGGATGTATGCGCGCAAGGCGCAATATTCGTTCGGCTGGGACTGGGGTCCGCGGCTGGCGACATCGGGAATCTGGCGCGCCATCAGGCTTGAAAGTCATTCTGAAGGGCTGCTTCAATCCCCCTGCGTCAAAGCTATCGCCCTGACAAAGCGCGAAGCGTTGGTGGAGGTTTCGGTCGATGTGTCCCTTCTCTCGGCGGCGCGGATGGTGCTGCACACCGAGTTGTCGGATGAAGCCGCCGCTGCTGCCGACCGGCGCCCCGCAAAAAGAGGAAGGATGAAATTCCGGCTCCGCATAAAAAACCCGAAGCTCTGGTGGCCGAACGGTTACGGCGAACAGCCAATCTACCGGGCAGCTTTATGGCTTTCGATGAAGGACGAGGAAGTCGAACGTATCGAGGTTCCGTTTGCGCTCCGCACTGTCCGGCTGCTGCAGAAGCCCGATGATGAAGGGTCGACGTTCATCATCGAGATCAACGGCGAAAAAATCTATTGCAAAGGGGCGGATTGGATCCCGAGCGATTCGTTCATTCCGCGGATCGCAGACGGCACCTACGAGAAATTGCTCGGCATGGCGAAGGCCGCTCATATGAATATGCTACGCGTATGGGGGGGAGGCATTTATGAGCAGGAAATATTCTACCGCCTGTGCGACCGGTACGGATTGATGGTATGGCAGGATTTTATGTTCGCCTGCGCCGAGTATCCGGAACATCCCTGGTTCCTGAAGCAGGTCGCCGATGAAGCGGAGAAAGCGGTGAAACGATTGCGGAATCATCCAAGCATCGTTCTCTGGTGCGGCAACAACGAGTGCGAGTGGATATTCTGCCAGAGGCATCCCGGAACATCGCCGGATGCAATGGTCGGCGCGAAAATTTTCAAACAGCTTCTGCCGTCCGTATGCCGGGAGTTCGACGGAACACGTCCTTATTGGCGGAGCTCGCCGTTCGGGAAGGGATTCCCCAACGATGAATCGAACGGCAATCATCATCAATGGGAAATGTGGGCGCGCTGGAAGGACTTTAAGGAATACGAAAACGACAATGCACGGTTTGTGACGGAGTTCGGCTTCCAAGCTCCTCCGCATTATCGCACATTGGAACAGGTAACGGTTCTCTCAGACCGCACTCCGCTGAGCCCCGTTCTTGAGCATCACGATAAGCTTCCGGAAGGGACCGAGCGTTTGTACCGTTTCCAGGCGAGCCATGTCCACGTCGGAACGGACTTGGAAGATTTTATCTACAAGGGACAGATCGTGCAGGCCGAGGCGCTGAAAACCGCGGTGGAACACTGGCGGAGAAGAAAATTCAAAACGGCAGGCTCTCTCTTTTGGCAGTTGAACGATTGCTGGCCTGTGACCAGCTGGTCGGTCATCGACAGCGCGCTTCGGCCCAAGGCCGCCTACTACTTTGCAAAAAAATTCTCAGCACCGGTGCTGGTGAGCTTCCGGAGGATCGGGGCGAATATTGAAGTCTGGGGAACATCCGACCTGCTTGCCCAACAGGATGCCTCGCTGGAAATCACACTTCGCACCTTCAGCGGTGCCGTGGAGTGGACAAAAACATCGAAGGCGCGTCTCGGCCGCAATGCTTCAGTGCTGCTGATGAAGATCAACAGCGCTGATTGGTCTCACACCGACCCGGCGCAGTCGTACCTTCTGGCAAGTTTGAAACGCGGCGGCGCCGTGCTTTCCGAAAACAGATTCTTCTTCGTCGAGCCGAAACATATGCGTTTCCCAATGTCGAATGCCGAATTCCAAGTGACGAATGACAGCGAAGGTGCCTGTCTTGTCACCGTGACTTCGGAGCGGTTCAAAAAGAATCTCAGAATTGAAATCGAGAACGACGATGCCGAAATGGACGATAACTACTTCGACGTGGATGCCGGCGTGCCGAAAGTCGTCCGCGTCATCAGTCGTCTCCCCCAAAATTTAATTAAGGAAAGACTCAGATTTCGGGCGATGTGAAGCATGCGCGTCCAACGGTCTGAAAAACTATTTCACCAGAAAGAAGGTATTCACCTATGAAAAGGGAAGAATTGGAAGTGCGGCGCCAGCCCGCGCTTATTCAACCTGATGTCTCGCGGGTCATCATCAAACCGTTTGCCCCCGTCGGCCCGCTGAGTCCCGGATATGCCGCGCGCATGAAAGGGCTTGTCCGCCGTGTGGCCGACTTGACCGATGAGGAATCGCAGAACATCCTCAATAATGTTTTTGCCGAATTCCGCAGCCGCCACCGGAACATCGAAGAAACCTTCCATCTGGGCTACGAAAGGGTCAAAGGTTTTCTTCCCCCGCGGTGCGAACTCTCCGCGTCGCAGCGTCTGCTGCTCGGCTCGTACTTTGTGTGCGAATATTCGCTGGAAGCCGCCGCGCTCTTTAATCCTTCGATCGTTCCACATCCCGACCAGAACGGCGTACCGAGCGGAGCGCTTCGCTGCATCGTGAGCCTTCGGGCGACCGGAGAGGGGCACATCTCTTCCATTGAATTCCGTACCGGCATCATCAATAAAAAAGGAGAGCTTTCATTGGATGCCGCCGGAAAGATAGTAACGACGCCGGCGGTAAGCCCCGATCCTGTTTTTACCGCGTCGGATTTTTTCAGCAAGCTCCAGAACGGCGAACGCAAAAGCTCCTCGATGAAGGAGATCGTCAGCCCGCTGCCGGCAAAATTTACGCGCTCTCAGATTGAAGCGAGACTTGCCAGGTTCAAGAAACGCGGCGCAAAGCTTTCGGCGCCCCAGCGCCGGGCCATCGCTGCGCTCGAATCGCTCCTCGAGCTGAACTATGAGATCAATTTTTCAGAGCAGGTCCCGCTTTCCGAACGGGCGATTTTTCCGGTGTCGTCGTTTGAATCGAACGGAATCGAGGATGCCCGGTTCGTTCAATTCACCGACAACGACGGCAGGGCAACTTACTACGCCACCTACACGGCGTATGACGGCAAGACGATCATGCCGCTCCTCCTTGAAACGACCGATTTCATCCGCTTCCGGATCAACTCGCTGAGCGGCGACGCTGCTAAGAACAAAGGGATGGCCCTCTTCCCGAGGAAGATCAACGGCCGCTACGCCGCGGTGTCGAGGCACGATGCGGAAAATCTGTACATTGTTTTCTCGGACAATGTCTATCAATGGAATGCTCCCGCGCCGCTGATGCAGCCATCTCATCATTGGGAATTCACCCAGATCGGGAATTGCGGATCGCCCGTCGAAACGGAGAAAGGGTGGATTCTGCTGACGCACGGCGTCGGTCCGGTCAGAAAATATTGCATCGGCGCTGTTCTCCTCGACCCCCGCGATCCGTCCCGGGTGATCGGGAGGCTCCGCCAGCCGCTCATCGCACCGGATGCATCGGAGCGGGAAGGATACGTGCCGAATGTGGTCTATACGTGCGGGGCTATCGCGCACAACGGAAGGCTGATCATTCCCTATGCGATGTCGGACCGCGCCACCCGCATTGCAAGCGTTTCGATCGACGAGCTTCTGTCGAAGATGCAGCCGGCATAAGAAATTGGTGGAGGCAATGAGGTGCCTCGGCAATCTGCCGGGGCATTTTTTTTGGCAGGATGATCGGGCTCTCTTCGCGCGAGTGCGCTCCTAAGCTATTGGACATTGTTGCCCATGTCGGCGTATATTGTAACGCACCTCAAGAATGGAAACCGTCTTATGTTTAACAGTCTGATCAACCCTCACGATTTTGTCGTCCTCTACGAAAAGATCCGCAGAACCGGGTTCGGCGAAATCCTGTTCAAGCTTGTTGAGAAGGATGAAGAGAGAGTTCGGCGTTCCTGGTCCCACACATCAGGATCGACCTCAAACTGGTGGGATATTCCCGAAGTGCAGAGGCGCTGGAATTATTTGATCACCGGCTCTGCGGACAAAGATCATGTCGAATATATTTCGGAAAAATATCTGAACGGCGATCGTCCGCTCGCAGGCATCTCGCTCGGATGCGGCTCGGGAAACAGGGAGATCCGATGGGTCTCTGTCTGCAAAAATTTAAGACTTACGGGGATTGATGTCTCGAAGGAGAGGATCGAACAGGCAAGAATCAATGCGCAGAATGCCGGCGTTGGCTCGAAAACAAGCTTTGAAGTAGCAGATGTCCATGCGCTTGACCCGGGGGAAAAACGGTACGATGTTGTGATCGTCGAAGGAGCGCTGCATCACTTTCATGCAATCGGGAACGTACTCGACAAAATCCGGGTGTCGCTCAGAGACAACGGAATATTTATCGTGAACGAATACGTTGGTCCCGCTCGTTTTCAGTGGACGGACAAACAACTGGAAACAGCGAACCGCGTTTTAGGGACCATTCCGCATGAATACCGGAGGAAATATTTTGACGGCACGCTGAAAAAGAAAATTTACCGGCCGGGGAGACTCAGCATGTACCTGAACGACCCTTCCGAATCGGCAGAATCGAACCTCATCGAAAATTCGATTGCCGGCAGGTTCAGCGTATTGGAAAAAAAAGAATACGGCGGAACACTGCTCCAGCTGATCTTTAAGGACATCGCGCACAACTTCACCGACGGCAGCAACCGGACGAAGAAATTATTGGATTCGATCTTCGCCGTTGAAGATGACGGGTTGAAAAGGGGAGAGCTCAAGAGCGATTTTGTCCTTATGGTTTGCCGGAACAAATAACTGAAACTCTGATGTTTAAAGAATATAGTTGGCCGCTGTTTCCAGGGAGAATTTCCTGCTTGCAAATATTGGTATTTCCCTTATATTAGTAGAAGCCATTTTTTTCCCCGACACTTCTATTTTGCAGAGAATCGTCTGAACGATGATAAACGTCCTGCGACAATTTGTCGCCGCGGGCCTGACGCTTAGCGTTCTGGCTTCGAACGGTTTCTTGCTTGCACCTGTTTTTGGATCGCAGCACGGCCTTGAGAAAGGCATGGGGATGGCTCACCATTGCTGCTGCTGTTGCAACGAAACCGGGGGGGCATCGAGCTGTTGCTGTTGCATGCAGCATTCGAAAGGAAACGTCAGCGCCACGTGTTCTGTCTCCTCCGCGCCGTGTTCGGCTCCTACGGCAGCACTTTCCCCGAACGTTCTTGACCAGTGGATCGCCCCCTCATCTCCTTCCCGTTATGCCGTTTTATCCGCAGGGCGCGGGGAATATCTCGGTCTCAGCACATCTCCACTCCTCGGTATCGCGAATTCACTCTTTCACCCGCCGCAGTCGCACCTCTCGTAATCCGATTAATAATACTAAATCGATCTTTGACCTCCTTCGGATGAAGGAGGCGCATTGATGAATTTTAAATCAATCGAGAGGATTTCTATGCGATGGTATTTCGTATCCGCACTGTTGTGCGGGGTATTGATTGTCCCGACGGAGTCGAACGCTTCTGTTCCCGATTCCCTGAACAACCGCGTCGTTCAACTCCCCGAGGTCACGATCACTTCGAGCCCCGTTGAACGACAGGTGCCGGTAAGTTCAATTGCCGTTTCTCCCGTGGATATTCAACAAACGGTGGCGACCGATTCGTGGGATCTTCTCCGCCAAACGACAGGGCTTGAAGTTCACGAGCAGGGACAGGGACCCGGTTTTGCGTCCGATGCTTCGATCCGCGGATTCAGCTCCGACCACTCCACAGATATGGCATTATGGATCGACGGTGTTCCGATCAACGAACCCGTCAACGGGCATGCGGAAGGGTATGATGACTTTAATCTCCTGATGCCCGAGGCGGTGAGTTCGATGAATCTCATCAAAGGACCAACGAGCGCTCTCTATGGAAATTTTGCCATGTCAGGCATCCTGAATGTACGAACGCTGGAAAAAATGGACGGAACAACCGTGTGGCTCTCCGGAGGTTCGTACGGGAAATTGAACGGGACACTCCTTACCGGGTTTGACAATGGCGGAAACAGCGGCGTTTTCGGCGTTCGCGCGATCCATGAAGACGGCTGGAGACCCAATAGCGGCTATGATCTCGAGCAGGGGCATGCACGGTATGTGCAGGCGCTCTCACCCGCTGCAACGCTCGATGCGGGCGTTGAGTTGTACGCCACGAAATGGGATTCTCCCGGCTCACTCACCCAGGACCAATTCGATCAGCGCGACTATGATGTCGTTGCGAATTCTACCGATGGCGGGTTTAAGCGCCATGGGCAGGAACGCGTCAGCCTCCGCGTTTCGCCGGACTCCGTCATGTTTTGGCGCACGACGCTCTACGCGACGCAGGGACGATGGCAGCTGTATCTCACAACGCCCCCCGAAGGAGGAATTACGGAGGGGTCAGGAAGTCAGACGGAAGAGGAGGACACGCGGTACGGCTTTGGCGGCACGAGCGCCTTGACATGGGCGCTCCCCCACGCAGAGATAACGATGGGAGTCGAGGGGAAGTTCGATCATGCCCGCTATGAAAACTGGACCACGACGAACAGAGTCCGAGATTCCGCGCAAATTCTGCTCTCGGCCCGACAGGAAGCAGCCGCGCTCTTTGTGCAGTCCGAGGAGCGGGCGGACAGGTTTACGTTCACGGCGGGAGCGCGGTACGACGTCATCAATGCTCTTTCTGAGCCCGACAGCAGCGCATCGTTAAGCGACACGAAGGGTATATTCTCGCCAAAGTTGGGTGCGATGTATGCGTTGGCTGCCGATGTTTCGCTGTACGCAAACGTCTCGCGGGGATTCCGCTCCACGGACGGAACGATTGAAACTCCCTCGCTTCCGTTCATCACGGCATGGGCGTACGAAGCGGGAAGCAAATTCGATGAAGGACGCGTCAGCGGGAGCGTTGCCCTTTTCTTGATGGATGTCAGCAATGAACAGACGTTCAACCCGATCACCCTTGTCTCTACAAGCGGCGGAAGCAGCCGCAGGCAGGGAATTGAAGCGGACGTTGCTGCCCAGCTAACGAATGAAATTCGTCTGACAGCGGACTGGACCTTTAATGATGCCCGGTACAGGAACCTGATCTCAGATGACGGCGACTCTCTCTCCGGCGCCCGCGTCTACAATACTGCCAAATACATCGGCATCGCTGCCCTGGATATTGCACCGTATGCCAACTGGAATATTAAGCTGAGTTCGAACGTCGTCGGTCCCTACAGTCCGTTCGACGAACCCGGCGTCGTCCTGCCATCGTACGCTGTTTTCTCTTTGACCGTGGGAGTGCATGCAGGCAGCGCTCTTATTCAGGTAGGGGTAAAAAATCTGGCGGACAAAGCGTATCCTGAATTAGTTGCCGGCGGGTTTGTCGACCCCGGGCAGCCGAGGTCGGTATACGGCACAGTGAGATATTCGCTGTGAGTATTTTATGTGATGCCATGACCCGCCTTACGCGGGAGTCATGGCATCATCACGATACCCGTAAATCAATTTTTAACCAAAGAACAATTCACGAAAAAGGCTAAAGACAATATGAAGAAGATTCTTTTCGGGGGACTGGTCTTAGGAATATTATCGACAACAGCATGCAATCGGCAGAACAGAGCGTCCAGCTATCAAATTCCGGAAGTTTCTCACGATGAAAAGGGAGCGTTTAACAACGTCAAGGTCGATAACGCCAACGACCTTGTTTGCGGAATGACGCTGACCGCGGGCATCGGCGATACAGCACATTACAACGGAAAAGTATATGGCTTCTGTTCTAAAGAATGCAAGGATAAGTTTCTGGAAAAACCGGCGCAATACATCGCTGCGCAGTAATCATTAAACAACTCGGCGGCACCCTGAAAGCAGGCAGCCAAAACGGTTTCTTTGGCTGAGAATGATTTTGATTGCCGGCCTATGGCGAGGCTCCTTCGTCGCGGACATTATTCTCATTTTCTCGCTTGTTCCAAATCTCCGATTTGGAACAGAACAAACTCAGCGCTCGATGATTTCAAACGAAAGGCGAGTTACACACGCCTTTTCCAAACTGGGTTTGGGAGCGATAGAGGAAATTCTCGATCGGCAGCACAAACCGCGCTTTGAAATAGCTGCGACGATTGAGTATCTTGTTTCAGGAGATCAGACGTGCTTCAATTCAGAGTGCTCTTGATTCCTATAAATCTACTCTCATGAACCTTCTTCTTTCTTTTCTCACCGGGTTTTTCGGAAGCATGCATTGCGTCGGCATGTGCGGAGCGATCGTCGCGGCTTATTCCACGCAGGCGAATTTTGGCGTCCCGGCGCGGGGGAAGTGGAATCAGCTCCTCAAACATCTCTCCTACAATTTCGGACGGGTCTTATCGTATGTGCTCATCGGCGCGCTGCTCGGTATGATCGGCGGAGGGGTTTCAGGATTGAAGTCGGCGGGGGAATGGTTCTCGACCGCGGCCGGCGTGCTGCTCATTCTTTCGGGAATATGGATATCGCGGATTTTTCCGCGGACCGGGTTAACCCCGGAAGTTCCGTTCGGCCGTGAGAAAAAATCATTCCTGCTGAGTCTTTATACCAGAACGTACGGCGCGCTTTTAGCGTCCCCCGCTTTTGAGAGCAAATTCTATATCGGCTTGCTCACGCCTCTCCTCCCGTGCGGTCTTCTCTATTCTATGTTCCTGATGGCTGCCGCGTCGGGAAGCGCTCTCAACGGCGCTGTAACGATGGCGCTCTTTGGATGCGGCATTGTCCCGTCGCTCGTCATCGTCGGTTTTGTGTCGGCATTCTTCCGGTTTCGGCTGCGGATGGTAGGCGACAAACTTGCAGCGATCACAGTATTCCTGATGGGAATCATCATGGTGATGAGGGGCCTGGGCGTCCCGATGCCGTGGATGCCGATGGGGGGCGGACATCACCACATGGCAATGTAGGCGGTACGGATCCTATTCTTCTTTCGCTCTCATTGAATCCCACAATGCGTAGGAAAACAAGAGAGCGAACATGATCAAGCCCGTGATCTCCCCCGAATGTGAATCGGCCCAGGCGCTCATGTACCAGCTCGCGTAGCCGAAATTCCAGACTTCCTGGTCGAAGAATTTCAGGAACGCATTCAACACGCCGAAGAGCGACCCTCCCGCGATAAATCCGGAAGCGATCAGCGTTCCGCGCGAAAATCGGGCGTTGTTCAATTTTTCGTTCTTCGACCTCGTGGTCACCCACCACGCGATCAGTCCTCCGAACACGAGGGGCGTGTTCAGTTCCTGCGGGATGTACATCCCGAGCGCGAACGCCAGAGGCGGAATCCCTACCGTGACAAGGATGAGCGCAATCACCGCTCCGACTCCGTAGAGGACCCACGGCGCCGAGACGTTCGACATGAGCGGCTGGATGACCGCCGCCATCGCGTTCGCCTGCGGCGCGACCATCGCGTGTTCCCCTTTGAATCCGAACGATTTGTTGAGGACCAGGATCACTCCGCCGACGGTCGCCGATGAGACGAGAACGCCGAGAAATTTCCACGTCTCCTGCTTCTTCGGCGTCGAGCCGAGCCAGTAGCCGATCTTCAGATCCGTGATGAATCCCCCCGCCACCGAAAGCGCCGTGCAGACAACTCCGCCGATGATCAATGCGCTCACCATGCCCGCCGGGCCGGTCAATCCGATCTGCACCAGCACGAACGACGACAGAATCAGCGTCATGAGTGTCATGCCCGACACCGGGTTGGTTCCAACGATCGCCGTCGCGTTGGCCGCAACCGTCGTAAAGAGGAACGAGATGATCATGACGATCAGCAATCCGGCCACGGCATGGGTGAAGTTGAAGACGACGCCGCCGTAAAAAAAGACGAAGACAAGGAGGGCGGTCAGTAATATCAGGACCGCGACAAAAAGCATTTTGATGTCTGTCTGCCATCGAACCGTTGTTTCATCCTTGGCGGTTTTCGCATGGAAGATTTCGCGGTAGGCGAGAGAGAACGCTCCGGCGATGATTTTTGACGAACGGATAATGCCGATGATCCCCGCCATCGCGATGCCGCCGATCCCGATCTGCCGCACATAGTTGCGGAAGATCTCTTCCGCCGACATGTCGGCGATCAGTTTGGTCGCCGTCGCACCGAGGGGAACCGCAAGCCCATGGCCGACTTCATACACGAGAGGGACGAGCACAAACCACGAAAGGAACGAGCCCGCGGCGATGATCGCTGAGTACTTCAGGCCGACAATATACCCAAGGCCGAAGACCATCGCCGAGACGTCGATCTTCACGACCATCCTCACTTTGTTCGCCAGCACCTCGCCGAAATGGATCATCCTGGACGACACCACCTCCGACCACCATCCGAATGCGTTGAAGATGAAGTCGAAGATCCCGCCGATCAATCCGCTGACGACCAGCACCGCCGCTTGCGATCCCCCCTTTTCCCCCGCAACAAGAATTTCCGTCGTTGCCGTCGCTTCGGGGAACGGAAGCTTTCCGTGCATATCCTTCACAAAATATTTTCTGAAGGGGATGAGGAACAGAATTCCGAGGAAGCCGCCCGCTGCCGAAGCAAAAAATACTTGAAAAAAATTGGCCGGGAGGTCGAGGATATACAGCGCGGGGATCGTGAAGATCGCTCCCGCGACGATGACGCCGGAGCTTGCGCCGATGGATTGGATGATGACGTTCTGCCCGAGCGACCCTTTTCTTTTGAACGCTGCGGACAATCCGACCGCAAGGATGGCGATCGGAATCGCCGCCTCGAAGACCTGGCCGATCTTTAATCCGGAATACGCGGCTGCGGCCGAGAAGAGCACCGCCATCACCAATCCCCATCCGACCGACCAGGGGGTCACTTCGTCGTACGACTGGTCGGGGTTCATGATCGGGCGGTATTCTTCCCCCGGTTTCAATTCTTTGTATGCATTGTCCGGAAGCGTGTTCGAAGCCGAGGCGGGAGTTTCCATGAGAATTCCTTGAGAAAGTTAACTCAGATCAGACTAACTTGTGCCTTTGCGGCGGCATTCAGCTCTTTTCAACCCAAAGCTGTGCGAGATTGACAACCGTCTCGACGGCTTTTTCCATCCCGTAGACCGAAGCCCATTCGTTCTTGCAGTGATAATTTTGTCCGCCGGTAAAAATATTCGGCGTCGGCAGTCCCATTTCGGTCAAACGCGAACCGTCGGTGCCTCCCCGGATCGGCGCCCATATCGGCTTCAGGCCTGCCCGTTTCGTCGCCTCCTCGAGACAGTTGAGCAGCCGCGGGTCGTTTCCCAGGCCGTCTTTCATGTTGCGGTATTGTTCCACGATCGTCAACTCGATCTTCGCTTTCGGGTGGAGGGGTTGAACTTCGGCGATGATCTTCTCCAGCTTCTGTTTGAGGACCTTCAATCCCGGCGTGTTGAAATCGCGGAGGAGAATTTTCAACGTCGATTTCGATTCCTCGCCTTCGACGGTATGAGGATGAATGTACGGTTCGTACCCTTCGGTCGTCTCCGGCGCGATGTCTTTCGGCATCCGCGCGATGATGTCGGCCATGGTGCGGAGGGAGTTCACCATGATCCCTTTTGCCGAGCCGGGATGGATATTTCTCCCGTGCACGGTGATGACCGCCTGGTCTGCGCTGAAGGTCTCTTTGTTCAATTCGCCGGGGGTGTCGCCGTCGACGGTATAGGCAAACTTCGCGCCGAATTTTTTGATGTCGAAATATCTTGTCCCGGCGCCGATCTCTTCGTCGGGAGTAAAGCCGATACGGATGTCGCCGTGCAGGAGGGAAGGAGTATTGAGGAGCGTCTGCGCCGCCGTCATGATGATGGCGAGACCCGCCTTGTCGTCCGCTCCGAGGAGCGTCGTTCCGTCGCTCGTGACGACCTTTTTGCCGATGTTGTGGCGAAGTTCCGGGTTCTCCGACTCTTTGATGATGACGTTCTTATCCCCCGGCAGCACGATGTCTCCTCCTTTATAATCGACAACCTGCGGTTTTACGTTTGCGCCGCTTTCCGACGGCGAGGTGTCGACATGGGAGATCAATCCTATGACGGGAACTTTGCCGTGCGCTTTATGCGATGACGGCAGGTTCGACGGCAGTGTCGCCGTCACGTAGCCGTATTTATCGATCGATGCGTCTTTGAGTCCGAGCTCTTTTGATTCTTTGAGAAGGAGATTGAGAAGATCGAACTGCTTCGATGTGCTTGGATATGAATCTGAGTCATCCTTCGACTGCGTGTCGATCTTCACGTACCGGAGAAGCCGGTCAAGAACAGTTTCGTTCACCATACGGTCCTCAATATTTTTTGTGCCGTGCCTTAACGCGTTTTCAATGAGAACGAAGATAGCAAGTTTGAGGGAAAAAAGCAGGTGAAATGTTGCGCTGTAAAAGTTCCCGAAGGCTTGAATTATTTGAACGACGGCAGGATTTCCTATCGCTATTTAGACTCAATCCAAAGTTAATATTTCTGTTTTTGCGGATTGCATTTTTAAGAAAAGCCGGTTCCGGAAAATTTCAAAGTGGTGTTTAAACGTCAAAATCGTAACCCCCAGCACGGCATAGTTTTTGCTCGTTAGAGGGGCATGAAGTTGTTACCCACATCGAAGAGTTCTCTTCTGCACCCCACATCCCAAGTTTGAACCAGCGTCACCATTCTTCAAAATTTTTACGAAATAAATTTTACCCCCGGAGGTTTGTATGTCAGAGTACGTTAAGGCCTTAATGGCTGATGTCAAAGCAAAGAATCCCAGCGAGCCGGAATTTCATCAAGCGGTCCAGGAAGTTCTCGATTCCCTCAGCATCGTGCTGGAGAAGCATCCCGAATACCGCAACGCGAAGATCCTCGAAAGAATTATCGAGCCGGAGCGGGTCATCATGTTCCGCGTTCCATGGACCGACGACCGCGGAACGATCCATGTCAACCGCGGCTACCGTATCGAGATGAACAGCGCGATCGGTCCCTATAAAGGGGGCCTTCGTTTCCATCCATCTGTGACGCTCGGCATCCTGAAATTCCTTGCGTTCGAGCAGGTGTTCAAAAATAGTTTGACGACGCTCCCGATGGGGGGCGGAAAAGGGGGTTCGGATTTCGACCCCAAAGGGAAGAGCGACAACGAGGTGATGCATTTCTGCCAGAGCTTTATGACGGAACTGTCGCGCCACATCGGACCGGATACGGATGTTCCGGCGGGCGATATCGGCGTCGGCGGACGGGAGATCGGATTCCTGTTCGGACAGTACAAGAGACTGCGCAATGAATTCACCGGCGTCCTGACCGGCAAAGGTCTGAACTGGGGGGGCTCGCTCATCCGCCCAGAAGCGACCGGCTACGGCGCCGTGTACTTTGCATCCGAGATGCTGGCGACCAAGGGACAAACGCTCGAAGGGAAAAAATGCCTTGTCTCCGGCAGCGGCAACGTCGCACAGTATACGATCGAAAAGATCAACCAGCTCGGCGGAAAAGCAGTGACCCTGTCGGATTCCAACGGCTACGTGTATGACGAGGAAGGCATTTCAAAGGAGAAGCTCGCGTTCGTGATGGATCTGAAGAACGTACGGCGCGGAAGGATCAAAGAGTACGCGGACAAATATAAGAGCGCCGTCTTTACAGCCGTCGATCCCAAGGCGAATCACAATCCGCTCTGGAATCACAAAGCCGACTGTGCGTTCCCCAGCGCGACACAGAACGAGATCAACGCAGTTGATGCACAGAATCTTTTAAAGAACAAGGTCTATGTCGTCGCCGAAGGAGCGAATATGCCGACGACGCTCGACGGCGTGAAGTTGTTCCTCGATGCCGGCATTCTCTACGGTCCCGCGAAAGCGGCGAACGCTGGCGGCGTTGCCGTTTCCGGATTGGAGATGGCACAGAACAGCATGCGCGTACCGTGGACCCGCGAAGAGGTCGACAACCGGCTGCATCTGATCATGAAGAGCATCCACAAGACGTGCGTCGACATGGCCAACCGATTCGGGACGCCCGGAAATTACGTCAACGGCGCCAACATCGGCGGATTCCTGAAGGTCGCCGATTCAATGATCGACCAGGGACTTGTCTGAACCATCTCCCGCAAAAAGCAGGCGAGCATTCCACTCGCCTGCTTTTATTTTTGGTATTTCCTTCTTAACATACTCCCATGCAAACGTACGAACCGCTCTGGGTTGATCACGGCTACAGCTCGCCTGTCCAGGGCTTCCAGAACCTGGCCCGCTTCAGGGTGCGCGATATTCTGCTCGTCTCGAGTTTGTACGACTCGTATCTGTTCGAGGAAGACGGCAGACTGTACGAGTTGATCCGCAACGAATACCAGGGGTTGAACCTGAGCCACTCGCCCGAACTGACGCGCGTCTCAAGCGGACACGATGCGCTTGCGCTGGCGAAAGAAGAAAACCGATTCGATATGATCATCACCACGCTCCATATCGAGGATATGCACGCGGCCGCATTCGCGCGGATGGTGCATGAGGCGGGGCTGAACATTCCGATCGTGGTGCTGGCATACGACAATCGGGAGCTGACGGAACTCTTCGCGCACCATGACACCTCCGTGTTCGACAGGGTCTTCATCTGGCAGGGGGATTTTCGCATCATCGTCGCGATGATCAAGTACGTCGAAGACCGGCTGAACGTCGAGAACGATACGGCTGCTGCGGGTGTTCAGTCGATCATTCTCATAGAAGACAACGTCCGTTTCTACTCCTCCTACCTTCCGCTGATCTATACGGAAACGCTGAAGCAATCCCTGCGGCTCATTTCCGAGGGGATCAACCTCACCGATAAGTTCCTGAGGATGCGCGCACGGCCAAAGATCCTCCTCTGCACCACGTACGAAGAGGCCTGGGAGTACTACCGGAAATACCAGGACTATATTTTGGGCGTCATTTCCGACATCGACTTTTTCCGGGATGGGAAGCAGGATCCGCAGGCCGGGATCGAGTTCGTTAAGAACGTCAAAATCGAGCACCCGGACATTCCGATCCTCCTTCAATCGAACATGCCGGAGAACGAGAAACAGGCGCGGCTGGTCGGCGCCTCCTTTTTGTTGAAGGATTCCCCGACGCTTCTTGAAGATCTGCGGCAATTCATGGTCCAGTATTTCAGCTTTGGCGACTTCGTCTTCCGGACGCCGGAGGGGACGGAGGTTGGCCGCGCGCGGGATCTGAAAACGCTCGAGGAACAGCTTCATGTCGTTCCCGAAGAGAGCATCCGCTACCACGGGGAGCGGAATCACTTTTCGAATTGGCTGAAGGCGAGGACGGAATTCTGGCTGGCGCACCGCCTTCGTCCGCGCAAGGTGTCGGACTATCCCTCGGTCGGAGCTCTTCGCGCCGACCTGATCTCGTCGCTCCACGATTACCGCCAGCTCCGCCAGCGCGGGAGCATCACCGATTTTACGAAAGAGACGTTCGACCCCGCGAACAGTTTTGCCCGCATCGGCAGCGGTTCGCTGGGAGGGAAGGCCCGCGGACTCGGGTTCGTCAATCTTCTCATCAACAGCCACGATGTGCGCGACCGATTCGACGGCGTGCGGATCTTCGTCCCCTCCTCGGTTGTCATCGCAACGGATGTCTTCGACCAGTTTCTTGACGACAACCGATTGAGGAATTTCGCCCTCAGCGCGACGGATGATACCGAATTGACACGGAGGTTTCTGGAGGCGAAAAAATTTCCCGAAGAGATCCTGAACAACCTGGCGGCGTTTCTCGACCTTGTGCATGAGCCGCTCGCGGTTCGCTCATCGAGCCTTCTGGAGGATTCGCAATACCATCCTTTCGCAGGGGTGTACGAGACGTACATGATCCCGAACAACGACCCCGACCCGCGCGTCCGTCTGAAAGAGCTTGTCAAAACGGTCAAACGCGTCTATGCATCGACGTTTTATCGTTCCGCGAAGGACTACATCAAGGTGACGTCGTACCGGCTGGAAGAAGAAAAAATGGCCGTGATCATTCAGAAGATGGTCGGCGTCGAGCACAACAATAAATTCTACCCGGATTTCTCGGGCGTCGGCAAGTCGTACAATTTTTATCCCCTCGCGCCCCAAACGCCGCAGGACGGGATCGCATCGCTTGCGCTCGGGCTCGGGAAGATCATTGCCGACGGCGGGAACGTCCTCCGATTTTGTCCCAAGCATCCGCTCCAGCTTCAGCAGCTCTCGTCGATCAAAGATACTGTGCGGAATAACCAGAACGAATTTTTTGGCCTCGTCCTGAATGCTCACGAGGATGCGATCGTCGTGACGCATGACATGCTGGTGAAAAAATTCGACCTTCAGATCGCCGAGTATGACGGCACCCTGAACGCGATCGGCTCGACATACTCGCACGAAAATAATTCGATCACCGACGGCATCTCGCGGCAGGGAACCCGCCTGGTGACATTCGCCCCGGTGCTGAAAGGACAGCTTTTCCCGCTCCCGAGCATTCTCGAGCTTCTCCTCGACATGGGGAGCTGGGGAATGGGATCGCCGGTGGAGATCGAATTCGCGGTCAATCTTTCCGTACCGACAGGCAAGCCGAAGGAGTTCGGCCTGCTCCAGATGCGGCCGCTCGTCATTAGCCGCGAGTTGGAGGAATTGAACGTCGAAGAAGTGGACCCGGGAGGACTCATCTGTCAGAGTCTTCAGGTGCTGGGGAACGGCATCATCAAGGACATCCGCGACATTGTCGTCGTGGACATCAACAAGTTCGACCGGGCAAAGACGCGGGAAGCCGGCTGGGAAGTCGGACGGATGAACATGAAACTGGTCTCCGAGAACACGCCGTACCTTCTCATCGGCGTCGGTCGATGGGGGACGCTTGACCCGTGGCTCGGCATTCCGGTGACGTGGGACCAGATCTCGGGCGCGCGGGCGATCGTCGAAGCCAACATGAAGGACTTCAACGTTGCGCCGTCGCAAGGCTCGCACTTTTTCCAGAATCTCACATCATTCATGGTCGGATATTTTACGGTCAATCCGCACGTCGAACAGGGGTTTATCGATTGGGAATGGCTCGGCGCCCAGCCTGCCGTTGAAGAGATGACGTACGTCCGGCACATTCGCTGTGATACGCCGGTCACGGTCAAGATGAACGGTCACAAGAATAAGGGGATCATTCTCAAGCCGGAAGCGTGATCCGGACGCATTGCCTGCCGGGGAGAATGAGGAGGAAGGGGGCTGCCGCTTTAGAACTTTTTCTGCAATTCGTCCAGCCTTTTCAAGTTCTCGGTCGCCGTTTGGTTTTCCGGGTCGATGCCGATCGCCCGGAGGTAGTAATCTCTCGCCTTGGCGTACGACTTCATGTTCTGGTAGGCAATGCCCGCCTGAATGTTCGCATCGGTGCTTTTCGGATTCAGCTCCAGCGCGCGCTCATACTGCTTGATCGCGTCGTCGAAGAGCGCCGCGCCGTTGTAGGCGATGCCGAGATAATAGTGGATGTCGTAGAAATCGTTGCCGCGCGCTAACGCCTGCGTCAGCAGGTCGATCATCGGCTTGAAGTTCGAGTTCTTGAAGTAGTTCGTGTAGAGGAAACGGTACGCGGAATAATAGAGCGTATCGGTCGAAACGGCCTTCTGGAAAAAATTATTCGCTTTGTAGCTGTCGCCGATGCGGTCGTACAATTTGCCGAGCGCGAACGCGGCGGGGGCGTAGTCGTCGGCGATGAGCATTGCATCTTTGTAATGCTCTGCGGCTCCGTCGGAATTCCCCTTTTCTTCCGCCGCCTCTCCGTCTTTCATGTGCGTCAGAACTTCGCCCGGGATCTTCTTCTCTTTCGTGTCGATAAGGATCCGCAGTTCGTCCATCCGGTTCGTCAGATCATGGTCGTAGGACGTTTTCATGACCTGGAAAATTTCTTTCTTGGCCTCGGAGAAATTCGAAGCGTAATAGTCGTAGACCGCCGCAAGCACGGAATAGTACGGCAGAGGGAATTGCGTCGAATCCTTGGAGAGATTGGCAAGGAACTCGCGCGGGAAGAGGAGCGATTTGGCTTTCCAGTGGTCGTCGGCGAGACGGACGAACGTCTCGTACGATTCTTCGAGATTGAATTTCTTCAGCCGGGCGGAAAGTTCGTCGGGAATCGAAAAAACCAGATTGGGCGCCGTCGAGTCCGCAAAGTCGATGGACGCGAAGGCATCGGCAAGCGCCTCGACGATGTACTTGTACTTGAAATCGATCCTCCCCCCCGACGAACCCGCGATGATCCAGCGGACGTTAAGATCGTCGAGCGCCTGGTGCAGAGAATCGAGCGCTGAGCGCGAATGCAGGATCGCCGTTTTTGCCTTGTCCATCAGCGGAACGATGGGGGCGTCCGATGGTGCGATGCCGAGGGAAGCGTCGGCGAGTGAATCGGCGACAAACTGAAATTTCGGAAGGGCGTCGCTGTTTGCGGCGATCTTTTGTTTCAGGTCCCCGCCCCCGGTCATTGCTTTCGCAAGACCGCCGGCATTGTCATCAAAATATTTTGTAAATGCTTCGAGACGTTTATCGCGCGAGGCGGCATACGACGGGAAAATCGCAAGTCCCTGATCGGCAAGGACAACGTTGAAATCCGCTATCGCATCCTTGTAGAGACCGGCGCTTAGCGCTTTATCCCCCAGGTCGAAAAACTTGGTGACCTTGGAGTATCCCGCCCAGTATTCCTGCGGCACCGCCACATCCACCTTTGCCACTCCGTTGTCGAGGGGAAATTCGAACGAGAACGGTTTGTTGAGAGCGAACGTCTTTTGAAACCCGATCAGGACGATGGTGCTGTCGCCGTTGGCAATGATGTTGTCGGTGAAACCCGGATGGACCCGTAAGGAATCCTGAAGGATCGAAAGCTTGAGGAGGTCTTCTTTCACAAAATCGGCGTCGATCTTCCAGCTTCCTTCGTTCTGGAGCAGAAAATAAAAATAGGTTCCGTTGTTGACGTTCTCGCATGTCAGCGCCGTCTCACTTTTTTTCGTCGAGAGGGTGAGACGCACAAACCGCGGTCCCCCCATGTTGAACAAGCCGGACTTCTCGGCCACTTTCAATTTTATCGACAAGGGGTTTTGCTGAGCGGCGGCCGTTGAGAGGATAAGGAGGAACAACAGAGAAGGAGCAAGGCAGAATTTCTTCATAGCATTCGCGGAAAACGCTTCAAATTCATCAATGGACAGACTGCGCAAAAAGACGAATTGAATATATAAAACGATGCGACGAGAGTCAATCGGTATGGCGGCGGGTCTCTTGCGTTGATCGGTACAGAAGGAGAATATTTCCCCCCGATTCCGTCAAAAAGGGGCGGGACGCGACCTCTCTGTTGCCCCCCGAAGATATCCTTTAGGGGAAGGAGGAGAGTCGCAGCGGAGTTGAAGGGTTACATCGTCCCTCGTTTCCATCAATCCACCCCTCTAATCAAAGAACTCCACTACCATCGGTTTCCCAGGCTCCCGGCGGCAGTGTGACCTCCAGCCTTGACAAAGAGGGGACTTTTTCCCATACTTGGGCGGATAATGCTCCATCTCCGCAACCCCAGACCAATGAGTGTTCGCACTCGCTCGGACGTTTTCCTCGTGAAAAGGCTTTTATGAATCGAAGGGTTTGGCTCCTTGTCTTGTTCACGGGACTCTTGTTCTTTCCGAGGCAATTGTCCGCGCAGGAGCTTTACGTCGAGCCCCTCAAACACGCCTCCGTGCTCAAGAACACCATCACGTCGGTAAAGCTTTCCCCGGACGAAAGTCTTCTCGCCGTGGCCGGGTTCGATAAATCCATCCAGCTTGTCGACCCCGTGTCGCTTCGGATAAGATCTGCTCTGTCGGGGCATGACCCCAGGATTACGACGCTCGCATTTACCGCGGACAGAAAGTATCTGATCTCTGCAGGGATCAGCGGAGCACTCTCCTACTGGAATCTTGCAGACAGCACGTTGTTCAAAGAAGTTCCGGCCCACCGCCAGGGGCTGGGAGTCCGCTCGATCGATGCCGATGCGGCGGGAATGATTGTGAGCGGCGGAGGGGACGGGGAGATAAAACTCTGGACGACAGCCTCCGACGATCCGTTGAATTCGCTCCCCAACAGTTCTGACGAGAGTGAAGTTCTCAGCGTTGCCTTCAACCCCGCGGGGAACCGCGTTGCCGCTGCCAATGCCGACGGCCTTGTCCGGATATTCGATCCTCAATCAAATGCCCTCGTTGCGACGCTCGCAGAAATTAAGACCATGACGACAGCGGTCGCATTCAGCCCGAACGGAAAATATCTCGCCGCGGCCGGCGCGGATTCCACGGTACGGGTCTGGGATGCTCAGACTTTTTCGCTCCTCCAGACATTTCACTGGAACTCGAAAACGATCACCTCGGTCGCATTCGATCCGAATAACGTGTGGATCGCCGCGACGGGAAACGGAATTACGATCTGGGACGTCACCACCGGCGCGCTGCGAAAAAGTTTTCCGGAAAGCGGCACGGTCTATACGGCGGCACTTTTTATGCCCGACAGCTCAACGCTCCTTGCCGCAACAACGGCCGGTTCGCTGGAAACTTTTTCCGTGCTGGCCCAGAAACCGGACAGAGAGCCTCCGGCCGTAGTGTTCCAAAAGCCGGTTCAGAAAGAGACTGATTCCTATAAAGTCTACGCCTCGGAGATTGAAGTTGCCGGCATTGCGAGTGATGAGAGCGGTGTGCGCGGGGCGACGGTTGCCGGTCAACCCGCCGCACTGACGGAATTGACCGCCGACGAACGAACTCAATTCGCCGTCAAACTTCCCTCAAAAAGATTTTCTGCGACGGCGCCGCTGGCAAATATCGGCATGAACGATATTGTGGTCACTGCGACGGATATCCACGGGAATGTTGCGACGAAAAAGATCCGCGTGCAGCGGCTCGCAAAAGATTCGGCGCTTGAAGTGATCAGCCCGAAGGGAAATATGGAGACCGACCAGGCGTCGGAGAACCTGCAGTTCAGGGTATGGTTCGACTACTCGAGGTATTCGGTCACGCTCAACACCATCGAAATTGCGAACAAAGAGAACATCCCGCGCAAGCCGCTGGGAGTGCTTCAAACCGAGCCGATCCCCCTTTCGTCGGGTTTCAATCAGGTTCAGTTCACCGTTTACGGAAGATCGGGGGAAAGAATATCGAGGGTCATCGATATTAACCGCCGCATTTTGTCGGCAACGGCAAGCGCCGAGCCCGACAAACCGCAGCGAAGCGCTTCGGGGCAGCCGCAGCAATGGGCCGTGGTGATCGGCATTTCGGAATACTCGAACCCGTTGATCAAAAACCTCAGCTACGCCGACCGCGATGCGCGCGATTTTGCGGAGTTTCTGAAGATGCCCGCGGGAGGAGGCTTCGAACCTGAGAGAATGAAAATCCTCCTCAACAAAGATGCGACGCTGCAGAACGTCAAGCAGGCGCTGTACAATTTTCTCCGTCAGACGATCGACAAGGATCTGGTGATCATCTATTTTGCCGGGCACGGCGCTCCGGAGCCGGCAAACCCGAACAACAATTATCTCCTGACATACGACAGCGACCCGAATTCTCTCGAGACGACCGCGTTTCCGATGTGGGATGTCAACACGGCGCTGACGCGGTATATCCCGTCGAAGCGGGTCATCGTGTTCTCCGACGCATGCCACAGCGGCGGCATCAGCTCCGACCTTGCGACGCGGGGGGTGTCGCTGAGCGGGACGAACCTCATCAACCAGTACCTCTCAGACCTCTCGAAGTCAAAAGAAGGGACGATCGTTTTCACAGCGAGCCAGGCCGGAGAAGTGTCGCAGGAGCTGGACAAATTCGGGCACGGAGTGTTCACCTATTACCTCCTTCAGGGGATGAAAGGCGATGCCGACATCAACAACGATTACACCGTGACGATCGGGGAGTTGATGGACTACGTCGAAGCGAACGTGATGCGCCAGACGAAAGGGAACCAGCATCCGACCCGCAATCAAGGCGACTACGACAAAGACATGACCATCTCGCTGGTTCCTCATTAACACTGGTCTCGCGCACCTGGCAAATTCCACATCCACGAAGGACACGAAGGAATGATTATGAATACTCTGGTACGATTGTGCACGATGCTTCTTTTTTATGGCGTGATATCACCGCTCGTTGCGCAGGACGCCGGCGCGGATAACAACATTCAGTACAACTGGGCGTTCGTCGCCAGGGCAGGAGAAGCGGGGAGCCGCCGCCTCGGTGTCGTCACGAGAGACACGTCGATGAAAACGGGGGACGAGTTCAAACTCTACGTCAACCTGGTCAAGCCTTCGTACGTGTACGTGATCCACAAAAGCTCGACCAACGAACTGTCGTTGCTCTTCCCGTATGACAGCGCTATGTTCCTGAAGGACTACAAGACCGACAAGAATTACTATATTCCCAAAGGGAGAGACTGGTTCAAGCTCGATAAGAACGGGGGGACCGAAACATTCTATGTGCTGGCCTCGTCCGAGCGCCTGACGGAGCTGGAAAACGACCTGCAAGCGTATTTCGCGGCGGCTGCCGACAAGAAAAGCGATGCGATGACGGTTGTCATGAACGAAATCAAAGACATCAAAAAGCACTTCCGTACGTTCGCAACGATCGCCGAGCGGCCGATCAGCATCGCCGGCAACGTCCGCGGGGAGAAGAAGAACATCATCGACCCCGACCGCGTCGACATTTCGCAATTTGCCACGGAAATTCTGGCGAACAATTTTTTCAGCAAGACCGTATCCATTGACCACAAGTAAGAAGCGCAGAGTTGCCGGCGCCGGTTTCCTGATCGCGGCATCGTTCTGCGTTTCGCATTTTCTATTCTGGATCTTCCCCGGCGTCTTCCATTCCTGGGACCATCAGACCGTGGACCGGCTTTTCCCCGTCCGGACCGCGCTCCATCCCCCCGCGTACGACTCATCGATCCTGCATGTCGATATCGCCAACTCGACGATAAAGAAGCTGAGCTACTACTTTCCGCGGCGGTACTACGGCGACGTGCTCAATGTCCTGAACCGGATGAACTGCTCGGCCGTGGCCTACGATATCATTTTTGCCCAGAAGGTCCAACCGCTCGACGACAGCGTTCTGCTGGAATCGACACGCCGGTTCGGCCGCGCCTATTTTCCCGTGGCATTCGGTTTGGACGACACGACCGTCAACACAGCGACGGCGTTCCCTGACGTCATCCGTTTTCTCGATTCGACGGCATGGACGCTCGAGGCGAAAGACGCGGGCGATTTTTACAGAGCCGGGGCGACGCTCCTGACATGGAGCGACCTTGCCGCCGCGGCGCGCGGCATCGGGTTTATCAGCGTCGAGCCGGATGACGACGGCGTTTTCCGCCGGGTCCCGCTCCTCATCCGCTACAAAGAAAAGTTCTATCCGAGCATGGCGATGCGGCTCGTGTGCGATTATCTTCATGTTCCCCCCGACAAGATCACCGTTGCCGGAGGAACATCGATCACGCTTCATGCCGCCCAGCTTCCCGGCGGAACGAAGCGCGACATCATAATTCCGATCGACTCACGCGGCAACATGCTGATCAATTGGATCGGCGGCTGGTCGGCGATGAGGCATTTGAGCTTTGCGCAGGTGTTGAACATCGCGGACGACAACGACGAAGTGGAGGCATACGGCGAGCAATACGGAGGTTCCATCGCTCTTGTCGGCGACGTGTCCACCGGCGCATCGGATATCGGCCCGACGCCGTTCGAGCAGAACTTCCCGCTGGTCGGGCTTCATGCCAACGTTCTCAATACGATTCTGACCGAGAATTTTCTGGAAGAACTTCCCGCCGTTCCGATGTTTTTGCTGGAGGTCCTCTTCGCGGCGGCGATCTTCGTGTTTGCGACCCGGTTTCCGTCCGTTCGTTTTTCGGTGGCGGTCACCGGGCTTCTTGCCGCCTACCTTGTCTTCGCGGCGGGGATCTTCATTTACGGCAACGTCATCGTTTCCTTCATTCGTCCCTTCATAAGCGGCCTTTTTTCCGCTTCATCCGTCGTCGTCTACTGGTACATGACGGAGGAAAAAGAGAAGCAGAAACTCCGCTCAAAATTCGAACAGTATTTTCCCCCATCGGTCGTCCGTCAGATGGTGGACGCTCCCGATTCGCTGAGCACGCTGCCGAAGCGAAAAGAGATCACGATCATGTTCAGCGACATCAAGAGCTTCACAACGTACTCGTCAACGATGACCCCCGAAGAGATCAGCACAACGCTCAACGAATACTTCGAGGCAATGACCGACATCGTGTTCAAGTACGGCGGGACGGTCGACAAATTCATCGGGGACGGGCTGATGGTGTTTTACGGAGCTCCCGAGCCGCAGCCGGACCATGCGCTCCGCTGCGTGAAGGCGGCGATCGAGATGCAGCTGAAATGCCGCGAGCTGAAACGCCGATGGGAGCCGGCGGGAAGGCTTCCGCTCCGTATCCGCATCGGCATCAATACCGGCGAAGTGGTCGTTGGCGATCTCGGTTCGGCACGAAGGATGGAATATACTGTGCTCGGATCCGATGTCAACCTCGCGCAGCGGCTGGAATCGAACGCTCCTGTTGAAGGGATCATGATCTCGGAGGCGACGTACCGGCACGTCAAGGGTCAAGTACCGATCCGCCCGCTTGAGCCGATCAAGGTGAAGGGGCTCGATACGCCGGTGGCGGTGTATGAGGTGCCGGTCGGGGAAGCGTAGCCGCTTAAAAATACAATCCGTACCAGATTGCAGACGGGCTCACTCGGACGGCGGGCATGGGGAGGTGGATATAGTTCAGTATCTCCCACAAGTTTTTGAGGAACGGCGAATCTCCGGGAAGTTTGCGGAGGTCAAGGTCGAGTGCGATGATCGATTCATGGTACGCATGCGGCGTGTTCAACCCGCGGACAGTGTAGCCGGCCGCGAGTCCGAGGATCGGCGGCCAATATTCCCGAACCCCTTCCGGCAGCAGATCGTGTACCGTTACCCCCATCCAGAATTTTTGCCCCTCATGGTCCTCTAAAAAACTCGGGAGCTCCTGCTGCTGTGCCACGACGGAATTTCCCGACGCGACGTACGAAGCTTTCGGCGTGAAATTTTTCAGCCAGGGAATGTAATATTGCGCCGCCGGATACCCGGCGCCGAGAATATTCGCCGCCTCGTCCACCCGGTCGAATCCAAGATAGTTGACGTGGCCGTCCTCGATCTTCATGAAAGTGAAGAAGGCGATTGATGTCGCCGCGCCGTACAGGGCCGCATCGCCTTCGTCATAACCGGACCACGACAAACCTTTCGCAGCGATGATGCTTCCGAGTCCGCTTCCGTAAAAGTGAAGCAGCTTATCCTGGTTGCGTGCATAGGTGAAGTCCTCACGAAAGAAAAACGAGGTATAATGATCCTTCCACAACGGTTCGTAACGAGCGAGGTAGACCGCAGTTCCGCTTGCCACGACAGCGCTCGAAAAAAGGGAAAGCCGGGGAACACTTACGCAGGATGAATCGAGGGGGATGATCCTTGTTACCTTAACCTGCCCAATGGCGGGAAAGAACAGGCAAACCAATACAACGGCCGTGTTGAGGCATATCCGACTGATCTGTCTCCCCCCTCGCTCGCCCACAGGAACCTCCAAGGACAATCTAGCAAAAATATCAGATTGGTCAAACCCGCACAGGCGGAAAGCCCGCAGGCGCCGGCTTGGTCATAACTTTATATATCGGCAAAAAAGGGGAGTTCTGGAGATAACGATGTCTGGAAATAGTTTTGTAAAAATCAACAAGAGACCTTTGATAATATTGTTAGATAGTGTATATTTCAACGAATAATGTTGTCGTGTAAGGCTCAGGTAAACCGGGGGACAATTTTTGGGGCCTGCGTGCTACTTTGTTGCATGTATCATCGCATAGAAGCTGACAAATTATCCAATTCCCGGCCTGTTCTTGAGAGACATTTCGAGCACATCCGGCAAAGCTTTCAAGTCGTTGTGCCGGGTGAAGCTTTGGCTGCCGACCTCGTAAACCTCTGCATGGTTTTTGACGATGCGAGCTACAGCTTTTACTGTTATGTCCTTCCGTTAATACAAAAGTTCGGAATTCGAGTAGTTCTCGCTGTCGCGCCGAAATTTATAGTTGAATCAGGCGGGCATATCCCCCCTTCCCGCCGCCTTGGCGTACCGACAGATCAAATGATGAACGATGAGCGATTTGCTGAGGATGCTCCTTTTTGTTCGTGGCAGGAACTCTCGGAAATTTGTTCAAGCGGCTTGGTGACGATAGCGTCCCACTCCTATTCTCATCCCAACCTCCTTCAATCCCCAAACGTCCAGGATGAGATTCTTCGGTCAAAGACCGCGTTGGAGAAAAATCTCAACCGCAGCGTCGATTCCTTTGTTTATCCCTACGGACAATTCAACACTCCGATCAGGGAGCAGGTTCGGGCCCGTTACAGATTCAGCTTTGCCGTCGGCGCCGGGGATAATGTGTCGTGGGATGGAGTCGGCGGGGTCTTGTTCAGGACGCCGGCTGACGATTTGCGGGACCCCGTTTCGATCTTCAGCAAATGGAATCTGAAGAAGTATGAAATTTTACGTTCCAGACTGTTTGTCAAGAAATGGCTGATGGACCGCAGATCATCGATTGCCTGAGATTCGGACCTTATCAACGCAGTGAAAATTCTTCTCGTCCACAATTTTTATGGATCTTCCGCGCCGAGCGGCGAGAACACTGCGTATGCCGCAGAAGCGGATCTTCTACGGAACCGCGGACATGCCGTCGTCGAGTTCAACCGGCACAGCGATGAGATCCTTCGGTACGGCATCGCCGGATCTGTGCGCGGAGCGGCGGGCGTAGTCTGGAATCCATTCAGCCTGGGCGCGTTGAAGAGGTTGTTGCGTGAGACGTCACCGGACGTCGTTCATGTGCACAATACGTTTCCTCTCCTCTCGCCGTCCATTTTTTACGCGTCGCAGCCGTCGAACGTCCCGACAGTCATGACGATGCACAACTATCGCATAGGCTGTTCCGCCGCGACCGCGCTTCGCGACGACCGGCCGTGTACGCTCTGTCTGGACAGGAAAAGTGTTTTGCCGGCGATTCGCTACGGATGCTATCGCGACAGCCGGCTGGCAACGCTACCTGTGTCAGCGATGATCGCTTATCACAATGCGAGAGATACGTGGCGGCGCAACGTCGATGCGTTCATCACGCTGACCGGATTTCAGAAGGAAAAGATGGCTCGCTTCGGAATTCCGGAGGAGTCGCTTCACGTGAAGCCCCATTTTCTCGAACATCCTCCTCGACCGATCCCGTGGAACGAACGGACTGGGAACGCAGTGTTCGTCGGGCGGCTGTACGCGGCTAAAGGGATCCATGTTTTGGTGGATGCCTGGATGCGGATGGGGACGTCGGGGCCGCGCCTTGACATCATCGGGGACGGGCCGATGAGGGAAACGTTAGAGCGCTCGGTCCGCACAAGCGGAGCGGCTCGATCGGTGTCGTTTCTCGGCAATGTCCCGCATGACGATGCGTTGAAGAGGATCGCGCAGGCGAAATTATTGGTCGTACCGTCAATTTGTTTTGAAGGATTTCCGATGGTCATTCAGGAAGCCTTTGCGCTCGGGGTTCCGGTTGCCGCTTCGGACATCGGCTCGCTGCCGTACCTTATCACCGAGAACATCAACGGCCGGCTGTTTCCCCCGGGAAATGCAGAAGCACTACTCTCGTGCGTGACGAAATTGCTCAATGACGATGCGGCATTGCAGCTTCTCGGCGCCGGCGCGAAGCGCGATTTTGACGCACACTATACTGCGGAAGAAAATTATTCGCTCCTCATGGCCGTGTACGCCGCTGCGGCGGAGCATCGGAAGGCTAAGGGAAATTGACCATGCTTCAGTTTCACCGCGAAACGATCTGGAACGTCGATGTTCAAACCGCTCACACCGAGGAGGTTCTCGCGGCGATCGACGACGGAATTTCGGCAGGGGCGAAAGGGAGGACGCTCTATTGCGCGAACCCCCACTCGCTCGTGGCTGCGCAGAAGGACGCGGAATTTCTCAATGCGCTTCGCTCGGCCGACTTTCTCATCCCCGACGGCGCCGGCATTGTGTTTGCATCGAAATTGCTGGGGGGGACGATCACGCGAAGAGTGACGGGCTACGATATTTTTTCGGGATTGGCGGAACGATGGGAAAAAGAGGGGGGGAAGTCATTTTATTTTCTCGGCTCGTCGGAGGATGTCCTCGGAAAAATCGCAGCGCGGATGGCAAGCGAATATCCTCACGTGCGGATCGCCGGGACGTTCGCGCCGCCGTTCAAGGCAAAATTTTCCGCCGATGAAAACGCCCGCATGATCGACGAGGTCAACGGCGCAGCGCCGACGGCGCTGTGGGTCGGCATGACAGCGCCGAAACAGGAAAAGTGGATCGAAGAACATCGCAGACGCCTCGAGGTCCCGTTCATCGGCGCGATCGGCGCAGCGTTCGATTTCTTTGCCGGAACCAGAAAGAGGGCGTCGGCTCCGCTCCAGGATGCCGGCCTGGAATGGCTTCCCCGTCTTCTCCGAGAGCCGCGCAGAATGTGGAAGCGCAACTTTGTCTCGACCCCGGTGTTTCTCTACAATGTTCTTTTGCAAAAAGCAGGAATGCTATGAAGCGCCCGATGATGGGCTTACGGTACCGATAAGGCATGCTTAGGTCAAAGACCATATTCAAGTTGACGTTGATGCTGATAGACGGAGCGACGCTCTTCGGGATTTTCTTTATCCTCAGCCTCCTGCGCACCGACGTGGAGTTTGTGACGGAGTACTGGTACCGCGCGATCCTGCCGGTGATCATCACGTGGCTCGTGCTCGACGCGATCGGCGCGTATAATCCGGACAGCGACATGCGCGGCCTCTCCTTCACCAGCCAGTACATCCTTGCCATGGTGATTATCATGGTGCTGACGATCGTCGTGGTGTACATCTTCAGCTATAAGCCGTCGCTGCAATTCAGCCGCAGCGTTCTGCCGACGACCTATCTGTCCTTCCTTGTCATCTCACTGTCGGTCCGCAGGGGGATCAATTCGCGCCTCGCGGAACTTCGGCGGAAGCGGTTTTATCTTGTGCTCGGCACAGACGAGACGGCTCAGGAATTGTACAGGATGTACGCCGAAACGCCGAAGGATCAGGAGCTCCGCTTTGCCGACCTCAGCGGGAAAAAGGTCGGCCTCGCAATCGCAGGAGACGGTTCGCCGGTGATCGAAGGGGATGTTCTCAATAAACTCCGCACGATGACCGACGACTGCGACGGCATTATCCTGACCGAAGACCGGTCATCGCTGAACAACGCGATCTTCCGTGAACTGGTCTCGCTGCACTTCCGGAATATTCCGCTCATTCCGAGCAGAATGTTTCTTGAGGAAAATTTCAGAAAAGTCCCTCTTTTCGTCCTCAACAAATGGTGGCTGTTCGAAGGCGATCTGCTGCTGGTGCGCAACCTGTGGTACAACCGGATGAAGCAGCTGCTCGACATCGCGATCGCCTTTGTCGGCTTTTTTCTTCTTCTTCCGGTGATGATCCTCATCGGGATTATGATACGGATCGAGAGCCGCGGTCCGATTATTTTCCGGCAGACCCGCATCGGAAGGAACGAGTCGCCGTTCACCATCTACAAATTCCGGTCCATGTATCACGGAGCCGCGACCGGCGATAAATACGTCCGCGAACACGATTCCCGCGTGACAAAGGTGGGAAAGATCCTCCGGCTGACGCGGCTCGACGAATTGCCGCAATTGTGGAACGTGTTGAAGGGGGAAATGAGCATCATCGGCCCCCGCGCGGAATGGTTCGAAGTTGCGCGTGAATATGAACAGAAAATTGAGTATTATCATTTTCGGCACCTTGTAAAGCCGGGGATCACCGGGTGGGCCCAGGTGAATTATTCGTACGGCGAAAACATCGACGATACGATCACCAAACTGCAGTACGACCTGTATTATATCTCGCACTATTCGCTGTTGCTGGACGTCGATATTATGCTGAAAACAATCCATATCATGCTCTTCGGCAAAGGGAGGTAGCGGTACCCCCTGAAGCCGGACTGAAACGCGTATTCGTGCAATCATTTTTCCTATGGCAGCCAAAACAACAAACAATCGTCAGGGAACGTCGCCGCCGGCGCTCGAATTGAGCCTGCGCGATTATATCGAGATCCTCGAACGGTGGAAGTATGTCATCATGGGGATCACGCTCGCCTTTTTCATCGGCGCCGTTCTCTACACCTATCTCGGCGCCTTTATTTATGAAGGGGTGGCGATCGTCCAGGTGAGCAACAAGGCGAAGAGCGACATGGCGCTCGGCTCTATCGATCTCTCGGACCTGGGCGGGACGACCCGCAACCTGATGAAGGAGATCGGCATCCTCAAGTCCCGGGTGATCGAGGAGGACGTGCTGGCTCTGCTGAAGAAAAATCCTGTCGCGACGCTGGGAGGGACCGATACGCTCGAGGTCCTCAAACGGTCGGATGACGAGCCTTCGTTCGGGCCGTTCGCCCACAACGAGGATATTTTCAGCCGCCTCGACGATGCCGTTTCGTTCGACCCTGATAAAGCTTCCGACGTCATCTTCATCAGCGCGCTCAGCACGAACCCGAAGGAAGCCGCGATCATCGCGAACGCGTACGCGGAAGCGTACTACCAGAATAACCTCAACAACAGCCGGAAGCAATTGCGGTCGACGCGCGAGTTTCTCGAGAGGACGCTCCAGGCGAAGAAAGTGGCGCTTGATTCCGTGGAGGACGATCTGCGGCGCTATATCGAGAAGCATGGCTCGATCGATGAAGAAACTCAATCCGTTGTGAAGACGATCTCCGACCTGGAGGCCCAGCGCGACGAGGTCGAGATCGAAATTGAAACCGCGCGGAGCACAGTATCGACGTACGAGCGGCGTCTCGCCGAGGTGAAGGCGACGCTTCCCAAAAATGAAGAGGACGAGATCGACACCGACAGCAAGCGCATCATGGATATGGTGGCCAGCATCGAGATCCAGAAGCTCCTCGAACAGATCAATTCGCTCGAGCAGGAACGGGAGCTCATCAAAGAACAGAACTCGGCAACGCAGGACCAGTCACTGGTTGCCAGCCGCATCGCCGATATCAACGGCCAGATCGCCTCGCTCAACAAAAGAATCTCCGACAAGATCGGCACCGGTTCGAACAAACCGAGGAGGGCCGCCGAAAGCCGGGAACTGGCGAAAGACCTATCGGAGAAGTTGATCGACGCGCAGATGCACCTGCAATCGCTGGAGGTCCGCCGCAAAGCTTTGGTGAACGGCATCAACCAGAGCGAGGCGCGCTTCCAGAATATCCCGAAGATCAACATCGACTATGCCCGCCTTCAGCGGACGAAGATGACGCTGGAAAAGGTCTATGTGGCCGTTGAGGAAAAATATCAATCCGCCCTGATCGCGGAGCAGTCGGAGTTCGGGTACGTCGACATCCTTCAGCGCGCGCTTCCGCCGCAAACGCATCTCTATCCCAACATCCCCAAGAACCTCGGCTTCGGGTTTTTCATCGGGCTGGTGATCGGCATCAGCTCCGCATTTTTCATCAATTATTTTGACGACCGCATCCACAAGCCGGAAGACATCAAGCGGCGCGGGCTGAGCGTGCTGACCGTGATTCCAGCGATGGACGAGAAGACGCTCAACCTGGTGACCCGGGTAGAAACGCTCGACGGGACCGTGGACGGCGAGCGGGGAACGATCCGCAGGGTTGTGGGGGAGGGGGAGAAAGAGACCGCCTCCGACGGTCTGGTCATCGATCCGCATCTGATCACCGCCATAAATCCGTATTCGCGCATCGCAGATTCGTACCGGCGTCTTCGGACCAGCGTTCAGTATTGGAAAAAAGAGACTCCCGTCAAGAGCATCCTGATGTCCAGCGGCGCGCCGCAGGAAGGGAAATCGCTGACGACGGCGAACCTCGCGGTCGTCTTCGCCCAGACGCGGAAAAAAGTGCTCCTCGTCGACGTCGACCTGCGGAGGCCGACGATCCACGAACTGTTCAATCTGAACCTTGAACCGGGATTGACCGAAGTCCTCTTCGGCGAGGTCGATGTCAACGCGGCGATCCGCCATACGTTCATCGAGAACCTCGACATCCTCACCTGCGGAGCCATTCCGCTGAACCCGACCGAGCTGATCGGCTCTTCCACGATGAAGAACCTGAAGGCGGAGCTCGACAAGATGTACGACATTGTGTTGTACGATTCGCCGCCGATCCTTCTCTTCACAGACTCTGAATTGCTCGTTGCGATGGTCGATGCGGTCATCTTTGTCGTGAAGACGAATTCGACGACGTTCGACAGTCTCGAGCATTCCGTGGACATCATCGAAGGCATCAGGCTGAACCTTGCCGGCATCGTCGTCAATCAGTACGAGCTGAACCGCCTGCACCGAGGGTACTACCATCTGCACGGCGATTACTACTATCAGCAGAAATATACTCCCAAAGAAAAAACGTAATTGGCATTCGAGATTGTCTGGAAGTATCTCGCGAACCAATCACACAACCTGGGTGAAAGCAATCCAACGGAGTTCGCGTCATTCTGAACGGAGCGAAGCGGAGTGAAGGATCCATGACAGAGGCGCCGTTCGTGACTCCTTTTTCAGATGTATCAGCCTGAATAACAATCATTTTTGAGACGACTTCTATGACAAGAGTATTGGCGGTATTCATTCTGATGGCGGCGATTCCGGTGTGCGCTCAGGTCCCGACGGAAACGGAGCTTAACAGTTCGAAACTGGCGAGCCAGAGCAGGCCGGGGTATTTTTATTACGCCAAGCCGTATGAAGTGACGATGACCGTTAATTTGTGGGGAGAAGTTCCGCAGCAGGGGGTCTACGTGATTCCGACGAACACCGACATTGTGCAGCTGATTTCCTTTGCCGGCGGACCGAAGGAGCGTTCAAACCTGGACGAAGTGCTTTTGTACCGATCGACGGGAAGAAAAGATACAAAGACCCGCCAGCTGGTGACGATCAACCTGCGCGATATTCTCGAGGGAAAGTCCCCGACGGTTCCTCTCAGCCCCGGCGATATGATCGTCGTAAAGAGGATCCCCGATTCGCTGACGTGGCAGGACGTGCTGATCATTCTCAACACGACCGCGACCCTTGGGGTGCTGGGCGTCAGCATCTATTCCGTCACGCACAAATGAGCGGCGTTTGCGGGCCGGTGCCTGTTCGGCCTGAAGGACGGCTTTTTTGTTCGTCGTGCCGCAGCGAGGATACCATTGCTCATCCATCCTCTGCACCCTGAAAAAACAACAGCATACTGAGCGGCGGAAGAACCGAAATGAACAGCGAGGAATTTCCGAATGCCTTTTGAGATCGTCATCGAGCCGACACAGGGATTGTCCGCGCTCCGGTTTCGGGAGATATGGGAATTCCGGGAACTCTTCTATTTTCTTGTCTGGCGCGACATCAAGATCCGCTATAAGCAGACGTTTCTCGGGGCCGCATGGGCGCTGGTGCGCCCGCTGATGGGGATGGTGGTATTCACGGTCCTCTTCAACAAACTTGTCGGTTTTTCCGTGCAGGGCGTTCCCTACCTTCTCTTCACCTTCTGCGGCGTTGTTGCGTGGAATTTTTTTTCCGAAGGGGTTTCGGGAGCAAGCCAGAGCCTTCTCGCCAACTCGAACCTCATCTCCAAGGTGTACTTTCCGCGGGTCATCATTCCCGCCGCGGCGATCCTGTCGGGACTCGTCGATTTCTCGATCGCGTTCGTTCTCGCTCTTGTGCTGATGGTCTACTTTCAGTTTGTTCCGACGGCGGCGATCTTCTTCCTGCCGTTCTTCGTTCTCCTGACGATCGTCACTTCACTCGGCATCGGTTTCTGGTTCTCCTCGATCTCTGTTCAGTACCGGGACATCGGCCACGCTCTTCCCTATATTATCCAGGTGATGTTCTGGATCACGCCGGTCGGGTACGCTGCGGACAAAATTCCGTCGTCGTACCAGACGTTGTACTGGTTGAACCCCATTGTCTGTGTCATCGAAGGATTTCGCTGGTCCATGCTCCACACCGGAACGATGCCGGTGCATTTGGTTCTCCTGTCGGCGTGCGTCGCCCTTGCGCTGCTCGTCACCGGCTTGATGAACTTTTTGCGGATGGAAAGAAAGTTCGCCGATATCATCTAAGAATTCCCGTATGCCCGCTATTATCACGGTCGAACATCTCTCAAAACGCTACCGCATCGGAGCGCTCCGGCGGCATAACTCGTTTCGGGATCTGTTCGACGAAAAGCTCCGCATGCTCTTCAGCCGCGCCGAACGGGAGGCTGCCGCAAAAGAGAATGCCATATGGGCGCTGAAGGATGTTTCGTTCGAGCTGAACGAGGGAGAGGTGCTCGGCATCATCGGAAGGAACGGTGCGGGAAAAAGTACGATGCTGAAGCTCCTCGCGCGGATCACCGAGCCGACCGAGGGAAAGATCAGGATGCGGGGAAGAGTTGCCTCCCTTCTCGAAGTCGGTACCGGCTTCAGCCCGGAGCTGACGGGACGGGAAAATATTTATCTCAACGGCGCGATCCTCGGCATGCGCAAATCGGAGATCGACAGGAAGTTCGACGAGATCGTCGATTTCTCGGAGATCGGAAGGTTCATCGATACGCCGGTCAAGCGTTATTCCTCCGGCATGTTCATGCGTCTGGCGTTTGCCGTGGCGGCTCATCTTGAGCCGGAGATCCTGATCGTCGACGAGGTGCTTGCGGTCGGCGACGCACAGTTCCAGGAAAAATGCCTGCGAAAGATGGAAGACATCGGGAAAAGCAGCGGAAGGACGGTCCTTTTCGTCAGCCACAATATCGGCGCGATCACGAACCTCTGCACGCGCGTTGTCCATCTGCACCAGGGAAGGATCGTTCATTTTGGCGAAACGAATGCCGTGGTCGCCGAGTACCTGCATTCGGACGTGAACGTCGGCGCCGAAAAAACGCTGGCCGATCCGGCGTCCATCCTGTCGCGGCACAGAGAATTCGGCTTCACCAAGGTCGGTCTGAAAGACCATCTGAATAATTTTTCTTCGGAGCTGGACGTCCGTTTTCCGATGACCGTCGCGATCGAATACTTCGCCGCGGCTCCCCTCCACAACGTCGAGATTTCCGTGCGGATTTTTGCCTACGACGGCCGCCCGGTTTTCACGAGCCATCAGTCGGATTCGCAGCCGGAGGTGCTGGTGCAGCGGCTGCAGGGAACGTACGGGGCGGCCGTGACGATCCCCGGAACGATGCTCGTCCCCGGCGATTATTACATTTCTATCGAAGCGCACATCCCGACGGTAACCGTTCTCGAAAAGTACGACCATATTATAAAATTCCATGTCAATGAAACGGGGTCGAAGCTTTCCCGTTATCAGCCTCATCAATACATGCAGGGCGTGATCATCGCCGACTTTCCATGGAATGAAAGCCGCGTGCAATGACTCACGGGGCCTGGCGCTGTTGTGGGTTTCCGCGGACGAGCATTGAGGAGATTCGATCATGAATCAGACGCTGAAGAAGATCATACGATGGGCGCTCAAGCCGGTGCAGCCGTACGGCAGGCGGCTTTTCGGAGCGCCGGCAGTGTTATTGGAGGAGATGCCGGACAGCCCGGAGTTGTTCAGACACTATCGGATGCTTCTTGAGACCGGCCACGTCCGCGTTCCGGGGGGATGGAAGATCGGCGCGGATTTTTATCCCGACTATATCACGGTCGGCGGGAATTCTCTTGCGATCCAGCGGGTAGCGCTGAAGTATTGCAAGGGGAAGGGGATCGACGTCGGGGCGAATTACTGGCCCTTGCCGGGGAGCACGCCGATCGATATCGAGCGCGGGCCGGGCATTGCCAACGTCATCGAGGACATCGCGCCGAACTCGCAGGATTACGTGTTCAGCTCGCATTGCCTTGAGCATATCGACGAGTGGCAGAAGGCGCTTGACGTGTGGGTCTCGAAGATCCGTCCCGGCGGAATAATTTTTCTCTACCTTCCGCACCCATCGTGCAAATTATGGCACAAGTCGAACCCGTTCATGGCTGAGGTTCACAAGTGGGTGCCCGACCCGGACACCGTCGCCCGGGCGCTTGAAGCACGCGGGTTATCGACCGTTGCCCGAGACGACGGGCCGGACCATTTTTACAGCTTTTTTGTGTGTGCACAACGAGCCGTGTAACAAGCGTGTCATTGACTGATGGCGTTGACGTTAAGAAATTTCCCTTCCAAACTTCGTCATGCAGCCTCCATTGAATTGCAGGCGGCTCGAAATATCCTCACCCATGGTTTTCCCGATGTCATGCTGCAATTTCTTGGGGGCATCGGCGATGAATTGCTGCTGACCGCCGTCGCACACGAGTTAAAAAAGAGGACCCCTTCGCTCAAGATCTGGCAGGTGTCGCATTCGGAGCCGCTGCTGTTCAACAACCCGGACTACCAGCGCACGTTCAATTTTGACGATTGGCAGCTTCGCTATGCGTTCTTGCTGAAACGGCAGCGGGTTCAGCTTTCGTATTCCGTGGAGGTTATCCCCGCCGAGCTTGAAATCCCCCCCGACGAACATATCATCGCCCGCTTGTGCCGCAAAGCAGGAGTTCGGGGGGATGTGGCGCTTCGTCCGTACATCGTTTTGACGGATGAGGAAAAAAAACGGGGAAAGATCGCCGACCGGTTCATCGTCGTCCAAAATGTCGGACAGTCGACGCATGAGACCTTCATGAACAATAAGAAATGGTACCCGGAACGGATGCAGGAGGTCGTCAACATTTTGAGAGAAAAATACCCCGGGCAGTCTATCGTCCTTCTCGGCGGCAGCTCCGATATCGGCCTGGACAACGTGGTCGATTTGAGGGGCAAAACCACGGTGAGGGAGTCCGCGGCTGTACTTGCCAACGCCGAATGCTTCATCGGCACGTCGGGCTTTCTCAAGCATCTCGCCCGCGCCGTCGATGTGCGCTCGGTGATCATTTACGGCGGGCGTGAACATTCACATCAGACCGGATATATCTGCAACGAAAATCTGGACAGCTTCGTGGAATGCTCTCCCTGCTGGCGGTGGAACACGTGCGACTACGACAAAAAGTGCATGCAGATGATCTCGGTGCAGAATGTCGTCGGCGCTTTCGAACGTCTCCTCGAGAAAAGAAATCGTCCGCTTGAAGTTGAAACGCTGACCATCCAATGAAGAAAAGGATACTATTTACGGCCTCCCGTTTTTTCCCGTACGCGTACGGCGGCGGCGAGGTCTATATCGCTTCAGTGGCGTCGGAACTGCGAAAAAGAGGATGGGATGTTCGCATCGCAACATTAGGCGTCCGGCAGCAGAAGCAGCGGCCGTTCGCTGTCGAACATTCCGTGCACAACGGCATCCCCGTTGATGCGTTGTGCCTGCACGAAGAGGCGTTGACCGAGCTGGAAAAATATTCTGAGACGAGCGAGCATCATCGCGCGTTCGTCCGCGCCGTCATGAGTGATTTCCAACCGGCGCTTGTGCATGTGAACGGACTGACCCTGCCGGCGTTGGAGGTCGCAAAGGAACTCGGGATCCCTTCCGTGGTCACGGTACACCATTCCGGCGTTGTATGTCCGGCGGGGGACTTGATCCGCCCGGACGGATCGCAGTGCCAATACGCCGAGGCTCCGGGAGTATGCATTCCGTGCACGAGCCTGCGGCGGCAGCCCGAGTGGTATACCGGCGGGATCATCGGAAAGATTCCATCATGGCTGTACGAATCATTCGGGAAGCGGACGGAACATTCACGCGATGTTCCTTTTGCGTTGAGAGTGATCCGGTATCCGTGGCTGGTCGACAGGCAAATTCTTCATCAGAAGAAAATATGGGAACTGACCCGGCACGTTGTGGTCCCTTCCCAAGCGATGAAACAACTTCTCCTGCGCAACAGCGTCGACGAAAACATCATACACGTTCTTCCGCACGGCGTCAACATTCCAAAACGGAAGGCACGCAGCGACAAGACGAAGCTGCCGGTGAAATTCGGTTTTATCGGACAAATTGCATATGCCAAGGGGGTGCACCTTATTTTTCAGGCGCTGGCCGGCCTTGACGATGCCGCGAAATATGAATTTCATGTTTTTGGCGAAGCGAGGAGTCCGGAGGAGAAGAGATACTTTCACGCCGTGATGGAAAAATATCCCCGGGTTTCGGTAAAGAATCACGGGTACATTCCTCACGAACGGATCCATGAAGCGTATGAGCAGATCGATGCGGTGATCGTTCCGTCGCTGGCGCACGAGGCATTCTGTCTTGTCGTTCATGAAGCGTTCGGTGCGCTGAAGCCGGCCATCGTCGCCCGCGCCGGGGCCATGCCCGAGCTGGTGAGGGACGGGAAAAACGGGTTCATCTTTGAGAGAAACGACACTGCCTCTCTCTTAAGGATCGTCAAAGCGGTCATTGAATCCCCCAAGATCATCGAAACAATGAAAAAACAGATCCCCGCCGTACAGTCGTTTTCGGCGTACGCACGGGAAATTCAGAAAATCTACCAAACAGCTCTCCACTAAGCGCAGCCGGACAACGATGTCTTCAAGTGCATTAAAGAAGGAAATGTTCCGCAAGGTGTTTGCAGCATCGTCGCTTGATGAGGTGCGCAAAATTGAGAAAAGCGTCACGACGTTTACTCTGAAGAGCTTTTTTCTCCGGACATATATCATCGTCTCTACGCTCCTTTTCAACGCGTTTCTGCGTTTGTTCAGATTCTTTTGGTTTTCGCCGGGTATCCCGCATCCTGGCGACGTTCATGCGATCGTCGTTTACGTACAGGGAATGCTCGGAGACACGGCGGTTCATCTTCCGGCTGTTGCCTTCCTGAAGAATAGATTTCCCGGCGCGAGGCTGACGGTTGTCAGCAACAGCGAAGGATTCCCGATAGCGATGCTTTTGGGATCGTTGCCCTACATCGACGAGCGCATCGACATCGGCGATCACCCCGTGGTGCGGAAGGGGGCGTCGCTGAATTTTTCCGATGAACGGCTTCGCGGGATCCGCTGCGACCTCTTTGTAAACTTTTCCCCGTACGGCAACAGAGGGGTTCCCGGCTTTTTGCTCCGCGAGATGATCTTCGCCCGCAAGCTTCGCGCGAAATGGGTTTACGGGTTTTCGCTCAGCTCGATCGGAAGAAGAGGGGCGCTGAATCCGGTCCAGCACTATTTCGTCAAAAATGAGCCGCGCAGGTCCTTTGAAATACTGTCGGCTTTCGGAATATCGCATGGTGCGGTCGACGGCGCATTGCCTGTCGATGTTGATTCCAAAGCATCGATTGAAAAGAAATTGGCTGCAGAATTCCGCTCGCCCAAAAAAATCGCCCTTGTCAACCCCGGCGCGAAGTATGCGGTGAACCGGTGGAGCGCATCCCGGTTTGGCGAGATTTCCCGATGGCTCGCCGAGGAGCTCGGTTACACGGTGATCCTCAATGTCTCGAAAAATGAGATGCCGCTTGGCAGGGAGGTTGTGTCTGCTTCACATGGACGGGCGAAGATGTTCTCAGACGTTCCGTCCATCCCGGAATTGATCGAGTTACTGAGGAAGTCCTCGCTGTGCGTGACCACCTTCACCGGGACGATGCATCTTGCCGCGCTGCTTCATGTGCCGACCGTGGCTGTGTTCCCGACCAGGTTCAGTGTGACGCATTGGTTTCCGTTGAACGACGCCGCTGAGGTCCTGTTCAATTTTAATGAGCGCTCGTATTCTTTCGACGATATGAACGATGCCGACGGAAACCTCGACGCGATCACCGTTCGGGATGTTCAGCGATCGGTCATGAATGTTCTTGACAAAACTCGCAGGATTTAGATATTTCTTTTCTTTATGATCGAGTGAACAATGCTCTGGTTTACCGCCGCAAAATTCTATGTCAAAATATACGGCTTCATCCGCGACCGTTTCGGCGTGACGCTGCGCGGAATGGGCTTTGTCCTGCGCCGGATCCGCACTGATCGTGTTCTGGACGTGGCGGGAAGGAAGCTCTTTTTCAACCATACCGTTGCGACCTGCTACAACCGGCTCGTGAACGGAGAATTTAACGAGCCTGAAACTCATCTGTTCCTGCAGCGCATATTTCAGTCGACTCCCGATCAATTGATGTTCGTCGATGTCGGAGCCAACATCGGGGAGATGATCGTCGACGTGGCGCGCTACCCGAACGCCGTCCGGTTGATCGGTGTTGAGCCGAATGCCGAATGCGCCAGAGCATGCCGAGAGAGCGCCGCCCTGAACGGCGACCGCCACGTCGAGGTCGTTCAAAAAGTATTGAATGCCGACGGCGCTCCGGTCCGGATGTTCGCCGATGCGACCCCCCTCGCTTCTTCCATCGTGGACAAAGGAGATCGGAAGGAGCACATTGTCGACGCGACGACGCTCGACAGGGAGCTGATGAAATACAAAGAGCCCGCGGTGATCCTGATCGATGTTGAAGGGGCGGAGACGCTCGTGCTCGAAGGGGGAAAGGAGTATATTGAACGATCTCATCCTTTGATTATTTTTGAGTACAATCAGGTGAGCAAAAAATTTTTTTCGCTCGACGATGTCCGTGCAAAGCTGGGAACCGCCTACTCGGTCTTCCGCCTTAGGGGGGACGGGAAACTGGACGGATCGTTCGACGAAACCTGGAATTGCGTTGCGGTGCCGTCCGGCTCCGTTTTTTCAGAACCCTGTCGATCACTCATTGTGGAATAAGCATTGGCCGTTTCACCTTCAAAACAACAGCATGTCCTTGTGGCGACGCCGGTTCTCCTCTCCGGCGGGACCGAACTGCAGATGCTTTCGATGGTCCGGATCCTTGTCAGGGAAGGATACCGTGTTTCGGTCTGCTGTTACTATGAATCCGATCCTGCGATCCTGGCAGAATTCCAATCCGCCGGGGCAGAGGTTGATCTGCTGGGCTTGAACCGCACGACCGGGAAATCGACGGCCCGAGAAATTGTTGTCCTTTACCGCGCCCTTAGAAAGGTATTCAAAGCTCATCCCGATTCGATCGTCCATGTTCAGTATGTTGCGCCGGGATTGATTCCGGTCCTGGCGGCAAAAGTCTCGGGCATAAAAACAATTTTCGCAACGATCCATTACCCGCGGCATAGACTGGGAAGGAAGGAGGCTCTTCTTGTGCGATTGGCGGCCCGCATGTGTACGCTTTTTATCTGTAACTCATCGGCCACCGAGCGTTCCTGGTTCGGTTCGGCCGGCATATTTTCTGAGAGCGTGAAAACGGAACGCCGGCACTGCACAATTTTTAACGGAGTCGACGAAAAAGCGATCGGACGTTTAAGCTCGTCCGTCAATAAGACCGCCGCGAAGAAAAAGCTGGGCGTCGGGCGTGAAAAAATAGTCGGCGTGGTCGGACGGCTTCGCAGTGAAAAGGGGCATGAATTCCTTTTTCGGACGATGGCGCAGGTCCTTACCGCGTATCCATCGGTCCGGCTGCTGGTCGCCGGGGACGGGCCTGAGAGGGATCTCTTAACGGCGCTTGCCAAGGAACTCGGAATCGAAAAGAATATTGTTTGGACAGGAACAAAAACACAGAAAGAAATATTTTCTCTGTATGGCATCTTCGATCTTGTTGTCGTCCCCTCTCAGTTTGAAGGATTCAGTCTGACGGCGGCCGAGGCTATGGCTGCGGAGATCCCGGTCGTGGCGAGCGATGTTGGCGGTCTTCGGGATGTCGTCGATGATCAAGAAACGGGGCTGCTGGTTCCGTACAACGACACGGAGCGTCTTCAACGCGCGATCCTTCAATTGCTGCGCGATGAAGAATTGTCGGACAACATGGGAGCGGCCGGACGGAAAAAAGTCAAACGGCAATTTTCTATGGAACAATACCAAAGATCGCTTCTGGCGGCGTACCGCGTCTCTTCACAGAACGGACAATGAACACCAGGGCAGCCATATCGGTCGTCGTTCCTCTTTACAATAATGCAAAGGATGTCGAACGCGCGATCCGTTCTCTTCAAAGCCAGTCGATGTCTGAATTTGAAGTTGTTGTCGTCAACGACGGTTCTACCGACGGCGGAGATGCGGTCGTCCGGGGGATGAACGATGCGCGCATTCGGGTGATCAATCAGGAGAATAAAGGGGTTTCTGCGGCGCGCAACAGGGGAGTCGCTGAAAGCAATGGAGAGCTGATCGCATTTCTCGACGCGGACGACGAATGGAAACCCGATTTTCTTGAGACCGTGGTCAGATTGCAGGGACAATTCCAGCAGTGCTCGGTCTTTGCGACCCACTATCTCTATAAAGATACCGGCGGTGCGGAGCGGTCCCCCATTCTGCGGAAGATGCCGTCGGGTCCATGGGAAGGCGTCCTGCAAAATTATTTTGAAGCAGCAGCACACTCAGACCCTCCGATCTGGTCGTCGGCGATCGCGGTGAAAAAAAGTGCAATCCTTTCTGTCGGGGGATTTCCGGAAGCTATCGGCATCGGGGAAGATCTGTTGACATGGGCGCGCCTGGCGGCGAAGTGTTCCATCGCTTATTCGAAAAAACAATGTGCCGTTTTTCGGCTTCGCGCTCCGCTCACCGGTCATCCGACACGAACGCCGGAAATTCCAGACAAGGTCGGCCAGAAATTGGCCGAATTGCTGCCGGCAATTGAGCCGGAGAAACGCAGAAGTTTTCTTCGGTATCTTTCCATGTGGCACAGAATGAGGGCGTCGATGTTTTTGCAGCTGCAGGACCGGGCCAACACGTTTGTCGAGCTGCGAGCCATGGCGCACTATTCGGCTGCGGATCCCCGGCTCCCTTTTTATTTCGCGGCGGCCGCTGCGCCAAAGATAATGAGGAATTTTGTCCTGCAAATCTTTACATTTATTCGGAGCCTGCTTCGAACGATGAGGGTACGTTAAATGATGGAAGATGAGTTTGCCGACGAGCATGCGGTAGAGGAGGAGGGCGAAGAAGAGCAGCCTGTTACCTGGAAAGAGGCGATCCGCCATTCCAAGCTGCCGATCCTGGTCTGGCTTGTCTTTATTACGACCTTTTTTGCCTGCACCTTTGGCGGAGCGGGATTCCTCGGCTATTCCGTCGCCGGCTACGCATGGATCATTTGTTTCGCCTTTGCGGTGATGGTCATTCCGGCAAACTTCGACAGAATAAGTTTTCCGCTGTCGATCTGGCTGCCGTGGATGCTCTTTGTGGCTATCAGCGGATACATGTCCGATTACACTAACCTGCAGCGCTCCGCGCTCCTTCTCTGCCCGATCGTGGTCGGCGTGGCATCGTCCACAGCCCGCGTCGATGAGAAACAGATCATCAATTTCTCCCTGCTCGTCAAAGTTTTTTCACTCGCCGTTCTCGTGCTTGCGTTTTTCCTGACAGGACTTCTCATCACCGGTCAGCTCCCCAGCGCAACGGCGTTAGCTCCTCAGGCGATCACGGCGACCGTTTTGGCGGCGTTCTTCGCTTCAGGATATTCATTTGGAAGAGTCAAGGATCTGTTTTGGTGGTCGGCGATCGCGCTGATGCCGGTGGTCGCGCTGACGAGGATGGCGATCTTCGCCACCGGCTTGTCGCTCCCGGCGACGTTTTCGCCGATGAAGCTTCAGACGAGAGCAATTTTGATCGTCGTCGTGGCGCTGCTTGGACTTGCCCTCTTTTACTCTCCGCGCGTTCAGGAAAAGATGTTCATGAAAGGCGAGGGGACGCTGTCGGATATCACCGATCCGAACAATCTTGCGACAAGCGGCCGCCGTTATATGGCCGGAGTTCTCCTGACTGAAATTTCGCAAAAGCCGATCTGGGGGCACGGCGCAAACGCTTCCGAGGACCTGATCCTCAAGTTGACCGAAGGGAGGCTTACCCATCCCCACGACGATTGGCTGAGGTTTCTCTATGATTATGGAGCCGTCGGCACCGCGTTGTTCTTGTTCACTCTGATCATTCAAGTCCGTCATTTGCTGAAAAAAGCCCGGCATAGCGAGGGGGAGATCCGGGTGTTGTTTTTTGCCGCCGCATCGACGTTTCTCCCCTTTGTTCTGATGATGTTTACCGACAATATTGTTTTGTACGCGGCGTTCTACGGAAATCTTCAATTTACGATATTGGGGCTGGCGTATTCCGCGGAAAAGCGATCGCGCCTCGAAAGAGTTTCATACGAAGGCGAGGAGTTCTACCGCCGCTTCAGGAGAACTTCCCGCTCATTGGCGTACCGCGAAGATGGAGAGACCAAGGAGGATGCCCCCGCCGCTCAGGATCCCAGCGGCAATGAGCCCCAAGGCGGTGAACATTGACGGGAGCGGGGTTTCCGGCGAAACACATCGTCATCATGTGGACGAATTTCTTGCCGTACCATGTCGCGAGAATTCGCCATTTGCGAAAACGGCTCGACGCCATCGGCTGGAGTCTGACGGCAATTGAAGTGGCTTCGAAAGACGCGCTCTATCCTTTTCCGGAAGAGGCGGCGAAACGGGAGAATGATTACCTGTGCCTCTTTTCCGGGGAATCGTACCGTGAGCTGTCGCCGTACATCATTCACCGCAGGGCAGTTCGCGCCCTCGAGAATCTCAAACCGGATGTTGTCATCGCCCCGTCCACCCCGTTTCCCTCGGGCATGGCTTCAACAAAGTACTGCCTTGACCATGATAAGATCTCGGTCATGATGGATGATGCATGGGAATACTCGGACAAGCGCGGAGCGATCGTGTCGGTCATAAAGAGGATCATTCATGAAAATGTCGACGCGGCATTTATTCCCGCCCCAAGCCATGCCTCGTACTACCGGGCGATGGGATTTCCGCAGGAGAGAATTTTTTACGGAGTCGATGTTGTCGACAATGATTTTTTTGCGGCGGGAGCTGAGGCTGCACGGAGGGAGGCGGACGCGCTGCGCCGGACGCTTACCCTTCCTTCGAAATATTTCATCTTCGTGGGAAGGTTCATTGCCCGAAAGGGGATCGCGACGCTCCTCGAAGCATACCGGAATTATGCGGTGCGTGCCGGGCAGGATGCATGGGGGCTCGTTCTTGTCGGCGAAGGGGATGAACGGAGCCGCCACGAAAACGCGATGAGAGAATACTCCGGCGTGAGGTTTGTCGGCAGCCAGTTTGGCGCGCAGCTCTGCCGGTTTTACGGTCTCGCGAGCGCCTTCATCCTTCCCAGCGTCGTTGAAACATGGGGACTGGTGGCCAATGAAGCGCTTGCATCCGGCTTGCCGCTGATCATCAGCAACGGCTGCGGTGCGGGGAAAGCCTTGGTCGATGAGGGGGTCAACGGGTGGACGTTTCCTGCCGGAGACAGCGATGCGCTTTCGAGCCGGATGTCGGAGCTGGCCGCCATGCCGGCGGACCGGCTGGAGTCGATGGGGCGAAAATCTCAAGAACGCATCGCGCACTGGTCGCTCGATACTTTTGCCGACGGCGTCATCGCGTCGGCATCGGTTGCGCGCCGAGCGCCGGCCGGATTTTTGTCAGATTTTCTGACGAGATTTTGGAATGGAAGAATAAGCTTTTATCCGTAGGAATTCATTCACGCGGGAAGGCAGGGAGGTTGAATATGGAAAAGAGGAGATCATCGTCGCGGCGAAGGAGAATGATGTTGTACCCGGCGGTATTATTTCTTTTGTTTGCCGCGGCATTCGCGTGGCTCTTTTACCTTCTGGAAGGTGAGGAAGCCGGCTTCGAACATGAAAAAGTACAGCACCGTTTGGATATTCTCTGCGCGGCGTTTCAGACCGCGCTTCAGGAGAACGAGAAGTTCTTCGTTTCTGCGACGCAGAGGAGTTCTGGATCGGCAGGCCTTCGCCGGCAATGCGAGATCTATTCTTCCGCCCACCCCGAGATCGTTTCCATCCAAAGCGGCAACAATGAAACCGGTATTCGATGGAGCATCCCGCAGGATTCGTCGGCGGAATTGCTCGCGCAGGCGGTTCGCGGAACGCCGCTCTTTTCGTTTGCCGATTCTTCGACGCCTATTCTTTACACAAAGCCGTTTCGATGCAACACTCATTATTTCATCGAAGCCCGGTACCCCGTGCCGCAGCGAGACGCCGCAGCCGAAACGTGCTATGTCTTTTATTCGGCGGAGAAACTTCTCGGCGACGTGCTTCGGCGTCATCCGATGGAGAATGCTGAGATCGCGGTTTTTTCGGGATGGGGAGAACAGATCGCTTCGACCGGCTATTCGAACGCGGAATCGCAGATCCGTCTGCAGCAGGGGGTCGCAGGGTACGGCAGGCTGTTGACCGTCGATATTGCTGAGCCGGCATACACCTTCTGGACCGCCGGTACCCTTGCCGCCGCTGGAGGGTGCGCCGTGCTGACCGTCGCTGTTTTTGTGATAACGTACTTCCTTCTCCGCGACCTTGATTCGCTGCACAGAGTTCAGCACTCCCTTCGCAGCAGCGAGGAGCGGTTCCGCGCGATCTTCGAGAACTCCGTTGACGCCATGCGCCTGGTCGACCGGTACGGCAGGACCGTGATGGTGAATACCGCGTACAGCGACCTGGTGAGGACTTCGAAGGACGATCTTCTTCGTGAATATGCCGCCGGCGACGATAACCTCGAGGAACGCTATGCCGCTAATTCTGCCTATCGCGATCAATTCGACGCGGGCACGCTCAAACTGCCGGCCTTCCAGACGGTGAAGCGGAAAGGAGGAGAAGAAATCCCTGCCGAGGTCAGGCATTCGTTCATCAACATCGGACGGGGGAAAAAATTGCTGTTGAGTATTTTCCGGGATGTCAGCGAGAAAAAGAGATACGAACTGGAAGCGCAGCAGGTGCAAAAAATGGACGCACTCGGCGAATTCGCCGTCGGCATCGGGAACAATTTGAAGAATATTTTCGGCATCGTGATGAACTCGGCCGAGATGATGTACAAGGAGACGTTCGGCAACGCTCAGATGGAACAGTACATCGGGATGATCCTCCGGGAGTCGCGGCGGGCGTCGGAACTTGCCGACGACCTTCTCGTCTTTGCCCGCTCGAAAAGCGCCGAGCAGAGGCCGGTTCCGGTTGAAAGACTCATACACCAGGCGGAAAAAATTCTTCAACATTCGCTCGCCCCCGCTGTGACAGTCGGAGTTTCAACGGACGACAGCGGCGCGGTCGTCAGCGGCGACATTCATCAGCTGCATCAGGCTATCGTCAACCTCGCGATGACCGCCGAACGACGGATGACGGGGGGCGGCGCCATTCTCCTCCGGACCTCCATCGCCGACCCGGCTGACGTGAAAAAGCGCATCCATTTTTCGGAAGGAAAAGAATACGTTATCATCGCCGTCGCCGACAACGGAAAAGAGCTAGACGAGTACAGCCAGCGGAGAATTTTCGAGCCGTATTTCAACGCGCGCGCGACGGACCAGGCGGCAGGGCTCAGGCTCTCGGTGGCGTACGGCATTGTTCAGCAGCATGGGGGGTTTATCGACGTCCGGAGCGAAGCGGGGAAGGGGACGACGATTTCGATGTACCTCCCTGTCGCAGAGCATCGCCAGGCCGGCGGCGGACACGAAGTGCCCGGAGTCATCCAGGGGGGAAGCGAATGCCTCCTTATTGTCGACGACGAGGAATCGTTCCGCCAGCTGTATGAACACGGGCTCGTCTCATTCGGGTACAGGGTGCTGACGGCGCAGGATGGGGAAGAGGCGCTCTCGGTCTACGACAAACATCGGGCTGAAATCGACCTGGTCATCAGCGACCTTTCGATGCCGAGAATGAACGGCGAGGATCTGTTCAGAAAGCTGTTTGCGCAGAACCCGTCCATCAAAGGAATTCTGGCAACCGGCGCAATTGACCTTAAAGCAAAAAAAGAGTTTCTTGCATTGGGGGTTCGCGATATCATCATGAAGCCGTTTCTGCTCGACGAGCTGATGGCTTCAGTCAGAAAGGTGCTGGACAATCGGTAAATGAATATTCTTTTCGTTTGTACTGCCAATATCTGCCGCAGCGCAATGAGCGCGGCCATCCTGAAAAAAATGGTCGCGGAGAAGGGCCTTCAGCATTCCATCCTTGTCGATTCCGCCGGAACCGAGGCGCTCATCGAATCCCCTTCAGAGGAGACGACCATCGATGTCTGCCGGCGTCATGGCATCGATATTGCGATGCACAGGGCGCAGCAGATCACCCACGTCATGGTCCGCGACGCGTCGGTCATCCTGTGCATGGCGGAGCCGCACAGAAGAATCATCAGAGGAATTTTCCCGCAGTGGGAGAGAAAAATACTCCTCCTGAAGGAATTCGGTCTTGAGGAGGCTCCCGGACAGCCATCTGTCGAGGATCCGACCGGAAAGGCGAAGAAAAAGTACGAAAAGTGCTTTCTCGAGCTTGAAGCCGAAATCACGAGGATTTTTCCCCTTCTGCAGGAGCTCTCGGAGAGCGAGAAACTCCATCGGCAGCCGAAGCAGAGCCCCTAAGTACCCGGAATTTTTTTGCGGCAGAACGCCCCCCCCGCTTGCACAATGTGAAAACGATTTTGTATATTTGCGGTACATCAGCGAGGGCAGTATGCCGCGTCGCAACGATCATGTTTGGGGAATTATCCTCGCCGCCGGCGATGGAAGAAGACTGAAACAATACATCCGCTCGCGTTTTAATTCCGACTGTCCGAAACAATTTTGCGCATTCACCGGCACGCGCTCGATGCTCGCGCATACGATCGCCAGAGCGCAGCTCTGGATCCCCCCCGAGCGGATCATGGTGACGCTCAACAGTAAGCAGACCCCGTTCGCGGGGAATGATGTGGCCGGACTTGAAGAGCAGAACATCATCCTCCAGCCGTCGAATAAAGAGACGACAGCCAGCATTCTTCTTCCGCTGCTCCACGTTCTCCGCCGGGACCCCGACGCGCGTGTTGTCATCTTTCCGTCCGACCATTTTATCATCGAAGAAGAAAGATTCATGGACAATGTTGCTGCGGCCGCGGAGTTTGTGGAAAACCATTCGAAGTATCTCCTCCTCCTCGGGGTCGAGCTGCGGGAACACCTGACCGACTACGGATGGATTGAATCAAGCATGAAGATTTCGGATATTGACGGGTACGAGGTCTTCCGCGTGAAGCGTTTTTTGGAAAAGCCGAACAGCGAAAAGCTGAGCTCGGTGCAGCTCGAGCATTGCTTGCTCAACACGATGGTGTTCGTTGGAGCGGGGGCGACGATGATGAGGAAGTTCCGGCTGCTGACGCCTGCCGTCTTCCAGGCGTTCAAGAAGATCGATGCAGATCTGCTCTCTCCGCACGAAGCGGCAACGGTGTCGAAGGTGTATGCGGACCTTCCGTCCGTCGATTTCTCCGGGACGATCCTCGAGCACGACGCGCACGGCCTCGCCGTTCTCCGCGTCAACAACGTCTATTGGAGCGACTGGGGGAATGCCGAAAGGATCCGTGCGGACCTCGCCCATTTAAGCGACGGCAGCGAGCTGTAGGTTCAGATGTTTGATCGTTAACAAATCAATCAAGGCAACGGATATTATAGAAAGGTATGTCCATGGCAATCAACGCAGGCTATCTTCTTCTCGGTCTTCTGGCGGGTGTGCTCAGCGGGTTTATCGGCATTGGAGGAGGAGTGTTGATCGTCCCGGCTCTCGTCTTCATTTTCGGATTCTCGCAGCATCAGGCGCAGGGGACGACGCTGGCGCTGCTCGTTCCGCCGGTCGGCATCCTTGCGGCGTGGACGTACTACAAACAGGGGTTTGTTGACCTCCGCGTTGCGGCGATCATTGTTGCGGGCTTCATCGTCGGTAGCTGGGTGGGCGCCCGGTATGCGACCCAAATCTCCAACGAAGCCCTCGGCAAGGGATTCGGCGTCGTGCTGATCGTGATCGGCGTGAAGATGGTCATGGGAAAATAATCTCACCGCGATAATCTTTTGATCACATCATGACGTGGGGGTTCTCCTTGAATCAAGGTCTCAACATCGCTTTGATTGCGCGCCGTTCGTCCATGGCGCGGTAGCCTTCTGCCACCCGTTCGAGTGGAAGGGTCAGATCGAACACCTTGCCCGGATTGATTTTCCTATTCCACACCAACTCTATCAACTCGGGAAGGTAATGGCGCACGGGCGCGGGACCGCCGAAAAGGCGGACGTGCTTAAAAAACAATTCTTCCCCCTTTAGTTCGACTCCATGCGGCACGCCGACATAGCCGACAGTTCCGCCCGGGCGGGTAGAATGGATGGCCTGCGTCATGGACTCCGCGGTGCCCACGCACTCCAGCACTGCGTCAGCGCCGACCCCGTTCGTCAGCTGCTTGATTCTTGCAACGCCCTCGTCGCCGCGTTCGGTCACGATGTCGGTTGCTCCGAACTCACTGGCCAGCTTCTGGCGGGACTGGTGGCGGCTCATCGCGATGATCCGCCCGGCCCCCATTTGCTTTGCTGCGAGAACGCCGAGCAATCCGACGGCTCCGTCGCCTACGACAGCGACTGTAGTTCCCGGCTTCACGTTTGCTGCCTTGGCCGCGAACCAACCGGTGCCCATCACATCGGAGAGAGCCAGCAAGCTCGGGATCAGTTCGGGCGAAGGAATTTCCGGCGTTGCCACGAGTGTCCCGTCTGCAAGCGGCACGCGCAACAATGGCGCCTGCGCTCCGCCGACGAGTTCTTTGTGCTGGCAGGAGGAGTGATAGCCTGCCTTGCAATGGGGACAGGTGTTGTCTGAAGCAAAAAACGAACCGATGACGAACTGGCCGGGTTTGACCGAGTTGACTGATTTGCCGACCTCCTCGACGATGCCGCAGTACTCGTGCCCCATCGGCGTCGGCTGAGTGACTGGATTGATGCCGCGGTAGGGCCAGAGGTCTGACCCGCACACGCAGGCGGCGGATATTCTGATGATGGCATCGGTCGGATGCGTTATCCTCGGCGTGTCACGTTCTTCGAAACGCACGTCGCGTGGACCGTATAAGACTGCAGCTTTCATGATTCTTTCTCTTTTCTTTTTTTTCGGTTGGATGATGAAGCTTACGAATTCGGTTTGTTCACACCGAGACTTTCGCGGCGATATTTTTCCGGCGACTGGATGATTGATGCGATGAAGGCGGCCAGGCTTTTTTGCGAAATCACCGATCCCTTTTCCGGCTCGCCTTTTCTCGTCGTTTCATAATCGACTTCATCTGCATCGGTAAACCAGGTCGGTCTCAGAATAGTATATTCATGGCCGGACGCTTCTATGACATCGGCAGCTTTTCGGTAAGGCTTCAATACGGGCCTCAAAGGAACATCATAGATCCCTATTGAGCTGATAAAGATGAGTCTCTTGACCCCTTTTTCGCCCATTGCCTTCACGATATTTTTCGCCATAGCTTCCAGGTCGCCCGAAAGATTTGCATAGACGATATCTTGTCCTGTGAGAGCCTCTTGCAATTGATCGTAGTCCAGAACATTGCCTTCAACAATGCGGCATTTAGAAATGTTTTGGTTTCCTAATCTGCTCTTGTTACGCAGAAACAGTGTCAGTTTGATGTCATCCTCTTTTACCAGGATATCAATGACACGCCTGGCGATGTTTCCACTGGCGCCTAGAATGATCACATTTCTTATTCTCAATGATTTGTCCTCTTGGATCATCAACGAATTTAGATATCGAGCTTTCTGCTCGCGAACCATTTTATGATCTCCGGGTCACGATGATCGAAGAAGAGGCTTTTCTTCGTGTCGAGGGATACGATCAGATCCATATCTTCAGAGCTCAGCTCAAAATCGAATACGTTGAAATTCTCTATCATTCTTTCCTTGCGAACCGATTTAGGGATAACGACGACGCTTCTTTGTATCAACCACCGCAGCACGATCTGAGCGACTGATCTCTTATACTTCCCGGCCAAAGAAACCAATAATTCATTCTGAAAAAGATTGTTTCTCCCTTCAGCAAACGGTCCCCAGGATTCGATCTGGACCCCGTTCGCCTTCAAAAATCCGGCAGTTTCCGTTTGTTGATTGAACGGATGCGTTTCAATCTGATTTACAGCCGGGACAACTTTGTTGAAGACTATCAGATCCATGACCCGGTCCGGCTGGAAGTTGCTGACACCGATGGCCCGGACCCTCCCCTCCCGATACAATTCTTCCATTGCCCGCCACGAGCCGTGAACGTCTCCGTAGGGCTGATGAATCAGGTACAGATCCAAATACTCTGACTGCAGGTTCTTCAACGACTTCTCAAAAGCCTTCTTTGTGTTTTCGTACCCGGTCTGCTCGATCCAGAGTTTGGTGGTAATGAAGAGTTCGTCCCTTGCTACGCCGCTTCTTTTGATCCCCTTGCCGACCTCCGTTTCGTTTCCGTACGAAGCGGCGGTGTCGATCAAACGGTAGCCGGTGCGTATCGCTTCATAGACAGCTTCTTCGCATTCACCGGCCTTCGTCACCTGAAATACGCCAAACCCTAAGATGGGCATTTCCAGACCGTTGTTTAGCTGAACTTTTTGCATACTGTTCCTCGTGATTCATTTACTCCGGCTCGACCTCATTCAAACATCGTATCGCATTCAATGCCCTCGGGTATCCTATGTAAGGTAATAATTGTGTAACAACACTCAGCAGGATCTCTTTTCCGTTGCCAATATTCATGTTCCCCTGGATGTGTCCTTTCACCTGAGGCTCGGCTCCCCCCAATGAAACGAGCATGGCAAACGTGAGCAGTTCGCGTGTTTTGAGGTCCAGACCTCTTCTCGTGTAGTAATCGCCAAAACAATTTGCCGATAAGAATTTTTGAATATGGAGCTGATTCTTGGGCGAATCGCGGTACATTTTTTCTGTCGTATCGCCGAAGATCCGGTTCCGTAGTGCTAATCCCTTCTCGTGTCGTGTTTCTGGTGAAGTGGTCGATTGCCCCTCCAACGGCAGTTGTATTCCCTTCCCCTTTATCAAGTCGTTTGTCGCATGAATGAAATCCAGAACCTTTGCAATGCCTACGTACGGCACCGACTGGTAGAGAATTTCCTTGATCTCGACGGGCATTACTCCAACATTCAGAGCGGCGCCGAGCATCACTTTGTACTCGCTTAAAGCCTGACTTGCGATAGTCGATGCCAGGATCATCATCACCCTTGTCCTTGTCTCCAATCCTCCGCAGCTAGTAACTTCGTCGAAAGCGAAGTTGTCAAAGATCTCGATCAGTTCCGGGTCGGTTTGTTGGAGCGTCGATCGATGGTTAGGGAACAGTTCTTCATGGTTTTTGATCGCAGTTTTTGTCAGATTCATTTTTTTGGCTTAGATCGTGAAGGTTGAACGCTGTAATATTCTTCATCGCTCACGGGTGACAACCATTCCACGGCGCCGTTCTTGGAGTTGTTGGTGACGACCAGGTGTGTGAAATTGCTGTCGTGCGCAGCGCCGTGCCAGTGTTCGACGTGAGATGGGATGACGACGATATCGCCTCTCTTCAGCAAACGTGCCGGTTTCCCCTTTTCCTGATAGTAGCCTTTGCCGTCGGTCACGAGCAGGATTTGTCCTGCGGGGTGTTTGTGCCAGTTGTTTCGGCAGCCCGGCTCAAAGACGACGTTGCCTATCGCATAGCTTCCCGTCTCATCCCGCGGAACCAGGATATTCACCCATGCGGTTCCGGTGAAATAGTCAGCCGATGCTTTTTCACCTTTGGGAAAAATTGCGTTTTGATTTTCTAGAGTATTCATAACGACCCTTTGATGGTTATAGTCCTGTTCTTTTTTCCAGTGCTTCCGGATAACGCTCACCGACTATTTTGATTTGTTCAAGCGTCGCCGTAATGTCGCTCAAGTCTGCCGAAGTCAACATGATACTTGCTGCTCCGATATTTTCTTCCAAACGGGTCAGTTTCGTCGTTCCCGGGATCGGGACGATCCAGGGTTTCCGTGCAAGAAGCCATGCAAGTGCGATCTGCGCAGGTGTTGCTTTCTTCTGCTTGGCAATGTTTGCGAGCAGGTCGACCATTGCTTGATTCGCTTTTCGATTCTCGGGTGTAAAGCGGGGGACGATGTTGCGGAAGTCTGATTTGTCAAAGGTCGTTTTCTCGTCGATCTTCCCGGTCAGGAACCCTTTTCCAAGCGGGCTGAATGGAACGAACCCGATCCCAAGTTCCTCGAGCGTCGGCAGCAATTCCTCCTCAGGACGTCTCCACCAGAGCGAGTACTCGCTCTGAACCGCGGTCACGGGTTGTACTGCGTGCGCTTTCCGAATCGTCTTCACCCCGGCCTCCGACATTCCGAAGTGTTTCACTTTTCCTTCCCGAATGAGATCTTTCACCGTGCCGGCGACGTCTTCGATCGGCGTGTCCGTGTCGACGCGGTGTTGGTAGAAGAGATCGATCGCGTCGACCTTCAGCCGTTTGAGCGAAGCTTCGGCAACCTGTCTGATGTGAGCCGGCTGGCTATCCTGGCCCAGGTTCTCTCCCTTCGGTCCGTATTTGAAACCGAATTTGGTGGCGATCACCACATCTTTGCGAAACGGGGCGAGGGCCTCGCCGACAAGCTCTTCGTTTGTGAACGGGCCGTACGCTTCCGCAGTGTCGAAGAATGTGACGCCCTGTTCGACGGCAGCCCGTATCAGTGAGATCATCTCCTTTTTATCCGGTACCGGACCATAGGCAAAGCTCATTCCCATGCATCCGAGTCCGAGGGCCGAGACCTCCAGACCGCTTTTTCCCAATTTTCTTTTTTTCATGATTCTGCCTCTATAATAGAATAGTTGTTATGAGATCGTTTGATATCGCAGCCAAAGCGTGCCCCCTTTACGTTTGGCCGCTGAGAGTAATCGCAGCGCTGTACCGTGTCTGCGCTTTGGATTCATCCCGTCGAAGACGGTCGGGATCTCCCGGCGCCCGTCGATGCCCGGGACCAGGAGCAGGCTTAACTCATCGATCAAGCCCGCATCGAGGAATGCGCCGTTGATGTTCCCGCCTCCTTCAAGCAGAAGACGCTTGATGCCGAAATGTTCATGCAGAAGCTGAACAGCTTTGGCCAGATCGACGGAAGACCTGCCCGTCACGATGTACGAAATCTTCCGGCCGCGCAGCATGGTGAGATAATCCAGCGGCGCACGCTCGCTGACGATGCACACGAGATGATCGCCATCAATATCATTGGAGGACCAGCGAAGCTTGCCGGTTGTGTCCACGGCAACGGCGTAGCTCTTTGCACGTGTGGCAACGAACACAGGTTGAGGGCCCGATGGTTTTCGGGACCGGGAAACAAACGGCCTCTTGTCGGCAAAATGGAGCTGCATCGTGGTTCTGCCGCAGATCCAGGCATCGCCTTTGAGCTCAGCTCCCGTGGTTTCATATTCTCCTCTAGCGATGACACGGTCGAGAATTTTTCCGTCGATCCTGCCATCGATCGAGGAGAGCATGTGGCAGATGATTCTTGGTCTCATACCGAAACTCCTTCGTCTCTTGGTTTTCCTCTCAAATCCTTTGGCAATATAGAGGACCGTTGGGTGAACAACTATCCTATTACTGTTGAATGATTGCCTAATCCTCCAAACCTATAGAGAATTGTGCTAACTCTCATTATATTGGGATCAACGTATGGAGCGAAAAATGAAAAGTCAAAGTTCCAACACGGCAAAAACCCTGCTCGAGCTTGCGATGAAATACTGCAGCCGTGAAGGGAGTCACCCCACCATTCTTCCGGGGTTTAAGGTTGTCAGAAGAGACAGAACATCGGAGGCTGTTCCCGGCAGATATGAGACACTCGTGTGTCTGGTTCTTCAGGGGGAAAAAAAGGTGTGGAGCGGGAGGAGGGTATTCCGGTATGATCCCGAAAATTACCTGGTCAGTTGTGTCGATGTGCCGGCTACTTTTCAAGTGACCAAAGCATCGCCCGAGCAGCCCTACATCGGCCTCACGCTTGAGTTACAGCCTTCCATCGTCTATGAAATACTCCACGACTCAACGCTTCTCGATGTCAAAGAGGAAGGTTCTGAGGGGGGATTTTTTGTAGAACGGGTAACGCCGGAACTCGCAGATGCCTTCGCACGATTATTGAAAACGCTTTCGAATAAAAACGACGTCAATGTTCTTGCCCCGTCGATCGTTCGGGAAATCCATTACCGTTTGATGAATTCCCGGTATGGAACGAAGATCCGGCAACTAGGGGTCGTCGGGAGCAAGACGCAAAGGATCGGCAAGGTCGTCGAGCACCTGCAAAGAGATTATGCAGAGCCGTTGAGTGTGGCCAGTTTAGCACGCATGGCAAACATGAGCCCGTCGGCATTTCATCTGCATTTCCGTCAGGTGACCAATATGAGTCCGCTGCAGTATCAGAAACAGATCAGGCTGCAGGAAGCCCGCAGGATCCTGAGCCTTGAATCAACGGACGCGGCGAGTGTTGCGTTCAAGGTGGGATATGAAAGTCCGTCGCAGTTCAGCCGGGAATACCGCCGGCTCTTCGGACAGCCGCCGATGCGTGATTTGGATCGACTCCGGATGACGGTGCCATCTCAGGATTAAGATGCACAATGGAAGAAAATAAAAAACCGGATAGCGAACAAAATTTGCTCATCCGGTTTCATCGATTCAAGTATCGAAAAGATCAGCGCCGAGCTTGCGATGTTCCGTTCAACGGGCAAGAGGGGAGAATGAGCGGGCAGGATCGCGGACCGGAGACTAGACAAACAACCCCTCGCATGCCGTCCTAGAGATCGCTGGCACCAACGACGTCTGAATACGCGGTCTCTCCAGCTTCATTCACAGCTTTGATACGATAATAGTACGGCACACCTTTATTCCTGGTTACATCGCGATAGAGCACCAACGGTTCCGATGCTTCGACACTCGGTTCAAACGCCGCGACATCTTCCACCACGGAATCGTACAATCCCGTAACGAGAATTTTCCAAGGTCCTGAAGGGCTCTCGGACCGTTCGATCGTATAGTACCGCGCTCCTGCCGAACCTCTCCATGTGAAACCATGATTCTTCACGATCAACACCGGAGCCGGATACGGCGGTTCAATGTCGGCCGGTGGGATGCCGCGAATTTTGTATGCTCTGAGTCTGAGGAGGTCGAGCATCCCGGTTTCGTCGTAGTGAAATCCGTCAGCGAATCCGGGGACGTGAAATGAGTTTACCTTCGTTCCCCCTTCATTGTGGTAGTACCAGCCCCCGTCGCGCCGGTGGCTTCTGATGCTCCACAAAAGCCCCCCTGAAATCCCCGAATTGCAGATCGTATCCATAAGGCTCGTCAGGTTTTCAGTGCTTCCGAGTCCGAATTCGTCGACAACGAGCGGCTTTTTTCCCCTGCATTCTTCCCTGGAATTATGCGCGATCGGCCCCAATACCCATGGCTGATTTCCCATTCTGTTCCAGTATTCGTACAGGTGGTCGCTGATGATATCGATATTTGAGTCGGCAATGAGCGCTTTCCGGTCGCAGCCGCCGGCTTCGATGATCAGATGGTTGGAGTCGATCCCTTTTATATATGCGGCCATCTCGAGACTCCAATGCAGAATTACCGGGCTCCAATCGTCGTAATTCAGTTTGCGATCCCCCGCGTAACTTCCGAATTCATTCCCCAATTGCCAGGCAAGAACTGCGGGGTCGTTCTTATAGAGTTTTCCGTTGACCGTATTCCTCCTATTGAGGACAAAACTGAGAAGGTGTTTGAAGTCGGCTTTCACATTGTCATCCGTCCAGAAAGATCCTTGCGGCTTGCCGGACAATGCAGAGAACTCGTCGACGCCGCGGATTCCGTGGAACGATTGCGACGCGATGAACGGGATGATCAGCCGGATATTGTATTCAGACGCCAGCGCGATAACCTTGTCCAGGCACCGGAATGCTTCTTCGTTATACGTCCGTCGTGCCGGAACATAGACCGGCAGACCGCTGTCGGCGGGCGAAGCGATCGAAAGCGTAAACGTCCGGGTCACGAGTCCGCCGACGCGCTCTATGCCGCTGAAGAGATCGCGGATCTCAAACTCATCGGGGAAACGATTGGTCATGTCCGATCTCAGCTGGGATTCATTCTGCTGCATATTTGGTGCAGCCAGGCCGAAAAACCGGGACTCGTGATCTCCGTCCATAAGCTTATCTCCGCTCCGAACGATGAAGTATCTGAACTCTTTGACCGGAGGGGATTCTTTTTCTATCCGCTCTGCGCAACCGCTCAGTACGATGCAAACAATGAACGCCGAGTAAACGCTGTGTGATAGATTCATACGAGTATCTCAGTCCTGATAATTCCGGCGGCGGCCGATATGCCGCCCCTGGAAAAGAAATTGAGCGATGCAAACCATGCAAAGGTAATCCACCGCGCACGACAGGCGGCTTTTCCCCGACGATGAGCGTCAGGTCAAAAACTCCGGTTGCGTGACGGGCTTCCTTGCGAAGAAATTCTTCTATTCAATCTTCTTCCAAACCTCTTCTATCAGAAGGTCCTCGTTCTTTTTGCCGTCTTTATAGTGGATGTAGTGTCCCGAAGTATACCAGAGATTCCCTTCGAGCTTGTACTTCCAATCGATGGAAGAACCCAGGTTCTGCGGGTCATAGAAAAATTCGGTCGTCTCCGTGTACGTGTCTCCGTTGACTTTGTACGTTCCGGCCCCGGCGACATCGTGAAATGCGACGGCAGAGTCGTGAGCCGTTCCCTTCGCCAGGAGTTCTTTGACCATTTTAGTATCTTGCTTGACCCAGGCGAAATGGCTTGCCGTGATAAGTCGTATCCTTCTTCCCGACAAGACTTTTTCCTGGCCGTCAATTTTTTGGGAAGTCAGCTCCCATGCCCCTTGCAGTTTGGTGTTTTCCTGTGCATATGCTGCAAGAAACGGAACGGAAAATAATATCACGAAGATGATTCGATGTAGAGATTTCATTTGATATTCCTCTGAGTATGAGACGTTTGAATTATGGTGAGTTGGAAGTCGGCGGTGTTCCTGTCGGGTTTTGGTCGAAAAAAACTCATTTAGCGTTCAAAAGCATTTCCGCCATCAAAGCGAGATCTTTGTTGATGGTCCACCGAAGCAGCCTGTCGGGGAACCAATTCAAATCGCCGACAGGATAGCCGTCAAGGCCCGCTCCCAGCAACGTTCGATCGCTGAACGCGAAATCCTCCCTCGTCGGATAATTACCGTGGGATGAATTGTTATAGACGACGGTCATGTTTCTTGCCGCCGCCGGATCTTTCAGATCGTCGGGATCATATCCCCAGAAGACGTCATTCTTTGGCGAAGGCGAGTACATGTCGTTAAGGAACGCGAGGATCAGTGGCAGATTGTCGGGCATTTGTTTGAAGCCGGGATCGATCCCATCGACAGACCCATGATTGATCATATGGGGATGCCATGACCACATCAATTGTGTGCGTGCGTTTGCTACAGGTTCAGGAAGGATCTTCCCGGCTTCAGTCGGGATCATTGCATTGTATCTCCGGTAGAACGGGTAGAAGCCGGTTGTGTCAAAGTAACTTGCATTATTGCAATAAACGACGACCCTGCTGAGTTCCCGCGGATCTGTAGGCTCGAGTGTGTGGTCGTCTGCGATTTGGACGGCGTCGCTCCCGTAGCGCTTTATCGCCTCGGCTTGGGTTATCCTCCGGCCCCCCGCTTTAAGAGTATCTATGTTAATCGTTTGGCCGTACAGCAGCGTGTCGGGATCCTGGAATCGGCGGTCTATCATCCTCTCGCCCGTGAAATGGCAATTGACCAGAAGATTGTTTGCGATATACGCCCTGCTGTAATAACTTTCCAGCCAGCAAAACTTCGCGCAATTTACGACGGTGTTATGATCGCACAGATAATAATTAAGCCCGATTCCCTGCGACTGAATCAGTCCGAAGCCGACGTTTTCGAGCGTGTTGTTGATCTCCACGAGGGTATCTGCCGGCGAAGTATAATAGATAACCCGCCCCGCCCACCACTCGTCCTTGTAAATTGCGTTGTGGAACAGTGTGTTGGTAAGATAAACGTTTGTCCATCTTCCGCTCACGTGAATTGCCGGACCTTCCTGCCACTCGAAGATGCAGCGGTCGATCCGGACATGAGAGCTGTCTTTCTCTTCGTTAATCGGTTCCCAAAGCTGGGCTCCGGAGGCGATCCACGAGAGAAACCATACGTTGGATATCGTCAGATCTCCGCGGCCGTCTATGATCAAATCTGTGACCCGGTCGTTGTAAAGATACCGTAATGAATCGGGGGCGAGCTGGATCACCGCCGGACCAGGGTCATTTCCGGAAAGGGGAGAAGGCTGGCCGGCGATCCGCAAATGGTAGCCTTTGTTGGCGATCGTTGTTCTGTTCACGTATCGTTCCCCTCTCATCAGGAGATACACCCGATTCACATCGGCTCGTCCTCCGTCCGAGAGCGTATCCCCAAGAATCGTTTTTGCGAGAACGTCGATGCCGGTATTCCGGATCAGGAGTGTATCGGAATGCTGGGCCGACACCAGAGAAGGAAGTGCTCCGATGACAAAGAGAAGGAGAGTGAGGTTCTTGCTCATAAGATTGCTTTCCATGGATATTCGATTAGTGCCTGCGTTTGGCGGTGAGCGCGACTGTTTTTGACGGCACAATTTACCACCGGGTGATCACTGATGCAACGAATATTTTTACGGTACACGGCCAATTTTGTCTCGAAGAGACACCGTGTCGGATTGTGGGATAAAGGCCGACCCAATTTCGACGGCGAAAGAAATAGCAAATACCAACCTGAACTGCGGCAGCAGGGCGAGGCCGGCAGATTGAGGAAATTTTGGTTATCCGGACAAGTCGCGGTCGTAATTAACAACAGTGTTGCAAACGAATTTATGTTATTGGCATTGCCGAGATCGAATCGTTCTTATAGAAGACGGAATCAAAAGGCCTGCTGCGATTTGATCCTCGAGAAGACGGGAGGCTTACATGGACTGGGAAAAAGAGAAGGCACCCGAAAATCAAGTTTCGGGTGCCTTCATCGGGTGGCTCCGCGCGAGACACGAGGACTCTATGTCCTATATGATGGGTTCAGATTGATTTTGTAAATGTTCATTGAAGATTTTCTCAAAAAGTATTGCGGGTCTCGTTTGAGTGTTTCCCCCGTTGCACGGACGAGAGAAGAATCCCTCAGGGGGAACGTGAACGCTGCGGTGCGAACAGCAGCGACGTGAGGCTATCCCGGGAGTGAATTCGGCCGAGCGCAGTGAACCGCCGTTCATCCCCGGCCGTCGCGAGGGCCGCGCCAGAGTTTTTCTTTCCGGTCATATGTCCACGCGGCCGAACCGACCGTCAGCGTGTTCTTCTTCGTGCGCCCATTGATTTTTTTCGTCGTCTCGCTCCAACTGACAAGCCCGCTCAGCGTATCGAAGGTTCGCAAGTTTTGTGCGCCGCACATGGAAGCGTAGCTGAGGCAGGCTTCGAGTGATTTCCCTTTGAGGAAGGCTGCAAGAAATCCGGCGATGGCTGAATCTCCGGCTCCGGCGGCTGAAACGAATTTTTCCGGACGGTAACTCGGCATCCATACTTCCCGGTTCGCCCAGCTCTTCGAGGAAAGTCCGTTGACCTTTTTCAACCTCTCGCCGGAGGCCGTGGACACGTAGATCCCTCTGCTTCCACACTTCAGCCCCACGATCCCCCCGCCGTATTCGAGAAACTTCGAAGAGAGCTGCGCCAAGTGTCCGGCGGTGAAGAATTCGATCAGCTCCTTCCCGCGCGCTGCCTGACGCAGACGGAAAAATTCCTTCTTGTCAAGCATGAACTGGGCCTCCTCAACGCTCGGAAGAAAGATGTCCACGTAGGGGAGGACCTTCTTCAGAATGACGGTCCAGTCCACGCGGCCCGAAGGACTGGCGGGGTCGGGGAGAGCGAAATCGAGCGACGTCACAAGTCCCATCCGGCTCACCCGCCTGTAGATCCTGAGCAGCTCGTCTCCGCCGTCCTCGTACATCCGTCTCATCAGAGGGGGGTATCCGAGATGGAAAAGCCTGGCCTGCCGAACCGTGTCGAAGTCGATGTCGTCGTAGCAGAAGCTGTCGTTCGCTCCGGGATTGTGCAGAAAGATGCGATCGGTGCCGGGGAGTGCGATAACGATGGAGTAAGAGGACGAATCACCGTGGGAGATCCTAAGCCTCGTCTCTGCTCCGGGCGCCCTGCGCTTCAGGAAGTCCATGATCGCCCGGCCGATGAAATCATTCCCGACTTTCGCCATCAGGGCGACCCTGGCCCCGAGAATATCCATCGCGATGCCTGTGTTCGAGACCGGCCCCCCCGTGCAAACGGTCATGGCTCCGATGTTGGTGAGTTTCCCCGGTATAAAAACCCGTGCGAGCGAGGAGCCCTTCGCGTCCAGGAATTCCGGAAACATGTCAAGACAGAGGTGGCCGGCAATGACGGCATCGAGCTTCCGAGATTTCACGCTAATGCTCCTTTACTTTTGTCATCCGTTGAATTTCAGGGTCGGTGAAGATATCCGCCTCGTCGATGCTCCTCGTTGAAAATTCCGAGACGATCGCCCCCTTATTCCCCGCTTGGAACCAATGACGCGTGCCGGGGAGTAACGTGTACTGGTCCCCCGGATTCAGTGCGACCTCATGCCAGACGGTATAGTTTTGTTCTCTCCCTTTCGGCGTCTTCGCCTTTGGATGAGGTGTCCGCTGGCCCGGGACGTAGAGATAAACTTTTCCCCACCGGCATCGAAATGTCTCTTCTTTCCCGATTTCGTCTCCAACGGGCGGATGGTAATGTTCCGGACAGGTCTGATGCGGAAAGAGAATGAGCTCCTTTGCGCAGACTCTCTCAGTATTCACATAGACGATCAGTTCCAACCCTGTTTCGGCAATTTTTCCCAAACCAAAATCAGCCACCTCTATGCTTTCTCGTTCCTTTTTAGTAGTCACGATGCCGGCTTTTTTAAGAACCCTGACGGCTTTTTGGCGTGCTTCGTGCAGCTGCTTTTCTGTGATCATAAAGTACCTCGTTGCTGGTTGAATGCCGTCGACAATCAAAGAAATTTTGTCGCTGATATGTCGAGGCTGAAATTGTTGCGAACATACCGCCGGATGTTTTCAGGTTTTTGTTCTAAGGCATCACCGGAAGTACCAGCGCCGACGCATGTTCGCGGTCGTGATACACGACGTTTTTGGCTTTTTGAATTTGCGTTGACGAGCTTCCAATGTCAGCGCCGGTATTGAGGTTCCGGTCAAATCGGGGGAAATTGCTGCTCGAGATTTCCACTCGCAGCTTGTGTCCGGCGAGGAACACGTTTGAGGTTGACCAAAGGTCAATCGTCAGTTTATAGATCTCACCCGGATTCATCAGCGTTGCCTTTTCTGTGGAGTTCCGGTAGCGCGCCCGGAGAATTCCTTCGGTGAGATTTTTCGCATAACCGTCGGGGGACACATCGATCAACTTGCCCGTGAAGTCTGTATCGAACGCCGAAGAGCTTGCATAAATTTCGAGCGTGATCGGGCCTGTCACTTCCACATCCTCCTTGAAGGCAGGAGTCGAGTACACCAGCACATCTCCCCGGCTTTCCACCGAGCGTTGGTCGAAAGGACCAGGAGGGAAATGAAAGTCGCCAAGCGTCGGGCCGCCTGTTGTCGGCACCGGGTCGGTCGGATCGTAAACGTAGCTATCTGGATTTTCAGCAAGAGGAACTTTGGCGCTCAAAGTACCATCACCGTTCAAGGAATTGGCTTTCCCGTCGGAATGCAGGAAATAGCGAGCGGGTTTGGCGCGTGATACCGGCCAATCATCTTCGTCTCTCCAGATATTCTTCCCCATGACAAAGATCCTAACGGGCTTTTCACCCCCGAGACCGTTGTCAATGCCTTTTAACCAGTAGTCGTACCAGCGAAGACCAAGTTCCCAAATGTCGAGAACCGAATTGTTCCCGAAGTCGACTTCGCCGACTTTAGGCCCAGCCCCGGCGTGTCCGCCAACTATCATGACCAGTCTTTGACCTTTTCTTGCGACCTCGCTGCCCCCCTGGCTTTTTATCCCAATATAGTTCCGCAGCGACCCGTCCTGAAATATATCGTACCATGCACCAATATTCAGGGCCGGAACCTGAATCTGTTTGAAGTGTTCTTCGATCGAACACCCTTTCCAGTAGTCATCGTAGTTTGGATGTTCAAGCCATTCATAGTAGTAGTCGGCCAGCCCTGCAGAGGAGCCTACGTCCAACATTGGGTAATCGATCAGGGGACGTTTCATGTCCCAATGCGATGGTATAGCATCCTTTCCCACGCGACGTTCAAGCGTGTTGATCGACAGCGCGGTTGACCAAGCCTGGTTTAGCAATTGCGTAAAGGCTCCCCCCTGATAAACCCAGTGCGCATGATAATTGGAGGCGGTCACATATGGCATAATACAGACGAGATGAGGAGGCGCGGCGATGGCAGCGAGCATCTGCGTAGCGCCTACGTAAGAACCACCCCACATCCCTACCTTACCGTTAGAGTAGGGGAGCGTCGCTGCCCATTCGATGCAGTCGTAGCCGTCGTTTGATTCATGGATCATCGGATACCAATCGCCGTCCGATGCCCATCGACCGCGGACATCCTGGACGACAAAAATGTATCCTTGAGCGGCCACCTTCGGTCCGAATCCTGTCTCGGCCCGTTTGTCGTACGGGGTCCGCTCGACGATAACGGGAAACTTGCCTTCTTTGTTGGGCCGGTAAATTTCGGCGCGGAGGGTCACACTATCGCGCGTTTTCATCGGGACGTTGTATTCCGTGATGACTTCCTGGGCGTATGCTGTCATAATGAATAGCGCTGACAGCAAAATGAGGGGACTCAGACTGAATGTTGGACGATGCGAACGCATGGAGCACCTTCATCCTTTCTTTTTAGCGGGAGAAAAATATTCGGCGCTGTGAGCCGTATTCCTGAAAGAATTTTTTATGATGATTTCAAATGAAACCGCCTCCGCAATTCCCCGAGGGACATTTCACTCCCGGCCCGGAACATAATTCATCCCCGAAGGAGGAGCATCTTCCTCGCGGTTTCCCCAATGGACATTTGGCTGATTTCCCATTACTAATTCGAGGGTTCCTCCATGGAGCAATTCATTGTGGGTGAACCAGGGCTTCCCCCGAGGAACTCCGTTGAGTGCGGCACTTTGAATATATTTGTTCTCCGCGGAATTGTGTTTTGCGATCACAACAAAGGTCTTGCCGTTAGGCAAGTGTATACTGATTCGATTAAAAACAGGGCTCCCGATATTGTATATTGGAATTCCCGAGGTCACGGGATAGAATCCCATCATCGAAAAAACTACGAATGACGACATGCCGCCGCCGTCCTCGTCCCCCGGATATCCAAAAACATTATCTGTAAACCAGGTGTCAATCAGCATGCGGATGCGTTTTTGGGTTTTCCATGGAGCGCCGAGATAGTTGTAAATATACGGGATGTGAAAGCTGGGTTCATTTCCCATGACAAACTGGCCGACTAAACCGGATGCATCGGGCTGCGTGTACCAGAATTTAAATTTAGGCAATCCCAAATCCTCCCTGAACAGCTGGTCGAGTTTTGCCTCAGCTTGTTGCCGCCCTCCCATAAGCTCGAATAAACCGCTGAGGTCATGCTTTACCTGCCAGTTGAACGTATACGCATTGTTTTCAGTAAAATATTCTCTTCCTGCAAGCTTCGGGTCGACCGGGTCTATCCAATCCCCTTCGGCATCCTTTGGCCATACGAATCCTTTCTCGGCACGGTACACGTTTTTATAGAAAGCGGCTCTGCGCAAAAATAAATCGCGATCTTCAGGATGGCCACTCAAAGGCGCAAGCTGTGCGATGCACCAATCATCGTAGCTGTTCTCGAGTGTGACTGAAACAGACTGCCGTTTCTCCCAGTCATTGTGGACCTCTTTCACTGTCTCCATTTCCCCCGGCCGTAATCCCGGCATATAGCCGTTTTTTGTGTAGAAGGAATCGAGCGAAGTTGCCGGGCCGTTGTTCCATGGCAAAAGAGTCGCTTCAAGGGAATTTTTTTTCAACCCTTCATATGCTTTCTTCAGATCGAAGTTTGTCAGTCCTTTGAACCATGCATCCGCCATCCAGGCGGCGGCATGATTTCCTGTCATCGCAGGCCAATCTCCGAAGACCAGCGCGAACGAGGGCATCCATCCGCTCTGCTCGTACATAGCGACATACGATTTTATTTTGTACGTCTCCATTTCGGGATTCAGGATGACGTAGAGCGGTTCCAGCGCGTTGTACATATCCCAAATCCAATTGTCGACATAAAACGGTTCGTTCGATTCATGAACATTGTGATCGAAAGCGCTGTAGTACTTTCCGTATTCATTGATGTCAACCATCCGTTCATAGCAGCGATAGAGCGCACTATAAAACACGCGTTTTTGCGCAACAGTCCCCCCCTGAACGTTGATTTGGGAAAGAGTTTTGCGCCAAACCTCCAATGCATTATTCTTTACCGCGTTAAAATTCCATCGGGGAATTTCCTTCAGGAGGTTTTGTTTTGCCTGTTCGACGCTTATGTATGATACACCGTAACGAAATGAAACGGTTTGCGGCTTTTTCCCGAAATCGATGATCAGCATTTTTTTGTCGGATGGGACGCGATATTTGATTTCCTTTATCTCTTTGTCCGATTCAGCATAAAAATATGCTTTCATTCCTGAGAAACTTTCCGTGCCGGTCAACGTCCTTTTTCCCGCTGTCTCAATCTCCCCTTCGCTGTTTATCACGCTTAGCCGAAGATAATGGCCTTCGCTGCGATGAAAAGTAAACCGGAAATATCCGCTCTTTGCACCGGGAGTGAATTCAACGGCGTCCCCGGTCTCTAAGAACGATGTCCTGTAGTAGTACGGGCTGGTAATTTCCTGGCCGTACATGGAACGGCGATTCCAGATCGTCTCGTCCGCAGTTCCGCTGAGAGGCATGACGGCAAACACTGATGACAACCGGTGCGAAGTCACGGTGAGAGGGAAGAAACTGATTTGGTCGTCCAATTGGTCTTTCCGCATCGGAAAAGTTCTCAGCATGCTGTTCGGCAAATGCACTGTAGGCCGCGTGGGTTCCAGAATAATCCCGACGCCTCCGATAGTCGGATCGACAAATGAAAGATGAGACCGTTGACCCTGGGCAAATGCAGAAGAAACTATGCAGAGCAATCCAACGACAGCTTTTGCGGTATTCATCATTTTGGTGTTTGTCATGGTAATTAGTTCCCGAAATTTCACAAAGAGGCAAAATCTCTTCATAGGTCGGCTCTGATAGGGCTTGAATGCAAGTACTGCCGCAATGCTACAAATGTTGCGCTCCTGTCGGAACTTGACTGACGGCTGCGGTTCCAATGAAGCTCATAGATTTTGAGTCCCGGAGGGGCAACATAGTTGTAGTGTGAATTACTGGCGTCCAGCTGAAGCTCCATAGGAGCGACATAAGAATCGCATTGAGAGTGGCCTGCGTAAATTTAGTTACGCACCATTATTAGTCTGTGGAATAATCGGTTTTGCGTAAGCGAGCAGGTACTCTTCGGCTTCCTTGGACCAAATTCCTTTTGTTTCCTTAATGATCAGCGAAAGGTCTCTAAAGAAGGGATCTGATTTGCCTTTTGTTTCAAAGTCTTCCAAGGCGATTAACGGCAAGGAAATGCCGGTGTATATCAATTTTTTTCCCCCCGGAATATTTGGCAAATTCAGTATTGAGTCTGCCACTGAGTCTAAACCGCCAATGTGAGTGATCATGATTGCCGGATTAATAATTCCTCTGCCGATCAAGTTTAATGCGTCAAGCATGTCATCTGTCGTAGAGCCGGCCGAGCCAATCACATGATGACCATGGTAATGGACATTATAAAAATTGAATTGGGCCGTAAAACGTTGATCGGTAGGACCGGTAAAAAAATTTACGCAGCCGTCTAATCCCAGAATATTAGAGGCTTGTTCCACAACAGCTGCGCTTGGTACCATCACCAGCACGTCATCGTAACCCTTGTTATCCGACAACCTCATTAACTCTTTGTCAACGTTTTCATTTTTACCATTTACATAAAATACCCTAACGCCCATCCTGGCAACTTCATTCGGTGGGAACAAGAGTGCAGCTCGTTCGAGTTTGGCTCGATTAACATCAGTCAACACAATAAGTCCGGGCCTTTGTTCGGTGTGCAAGAGTACATCAAGAAATTCGAGCCCCATGGGACCAGCACCGCCCAATATGGCAACCTTTCCGTCCTTCTTTATCCCCATTTCGTGTTTGTATTGTTGAGGCTTGATATGATACTGAGATTTCAGCGCCCCGAGGATGCATGCCACCGGTTCAGAAAGAGATGCTTTGAAAAATGAATCTCCAGAGTAGGGGATAAGGCAATTCATCCCTATCACCTCAGAGGGAATAATAATTTTCGTAGCGTCTCCTCCGACGTATTGAAAGGAGTAACCGACAGCTTCATTTTCCCGCCCGGGAAAATTTACTGCAGGCTGGATGCTATACTTCATCCCTTCTTTGTACTTATCTTTCAGCTTTTCCCCGACTTTTAGAATTGTGCCACACTGTTCATGCCCAACAATGATCGGCTTCTCTGCTATATCCTTAGTGACTCTTTTATGGTCTGCGCCTTGAATAACCGCTTTATAGTCCGACATACATATACTGTTGGTAACGACGCTAGCAAGAACTTCACTGTCGTTCATCTCTGGAAGCTCAAATTGCTCGAGCCTCAGATCGCTTTTGCCATACAGCCGCAACGCAGTAGTCTTCATAAGAGATCTTTGTGTTTTTAGAGCCTCGAAAATATTTATACAAAGAATTTATGTGACATTGTCATGCTGATCCCCCCGTTCCAGAGCGGAAGAACCATCTATGTTGATTTAGTTGGATGGATTCTTCATTGCGCTCCGTTCAGAATGACCATGGAAATGTTTTGTGAGATGCTTCTAGATGCCTTTCCTGTCCCGCCTTAGCATTTCTTCTACACTCTGAGTCGTTGTTACTTTGTGCCCGGGCAGCGGGTATATGCGTTCGTGGATCGCATCGATGAGCCATTCCTTTTGAGGGAAAAACATTTCCTCCAGTTCCGCACCCGGCGTAATCCAGTTTCTTGACCCGACAACGACGGGCGGTGCGTCGAGATAGTCGAACGCAGCCTCCGTGACCCGGCTCGCCATGGTTGTCAAGAATGATCCCCGCTCAACCGCGTCGGAAGTCAGCAGAATTTTTCCGGTCTTTTTCACTGACTCAATAATCTTGTCGTAGTCGAGGGGATTGACGAAGCGGGCGTCAATTATTTCAGCTTCAAATTTATGTTCTCTTTCGAGAACATCCGCGGCATCCATCGCTGTGTACAACGCCGAACCAATCGTAACTATCGTAATATCTTTTCCCGTCCTCCGGATCGCAGGTTCACCTTCCTCGATTTCATAGTAGCCGGCCGGCACTCCGCTCTTGATGAACATTTCCCCAATATCATAAAGTCTTTGGCTTTCGAAAAATATAACCGGGTCGCTCCCGCTTAACGCTAGATTGAGCATTCCCTTCGCATCATACGGAGTCGCGGGGAACATCACCTTCAGTCCCGGTATATGCGCCACGATCGCCGTCCAATCCTGTGAATGTTGAGCGCCGTATTTACTTCCGACAGAGATACGTAAAACAAAGGGCATCTTCAATACACCGGCAGACATTGCTTGCCACTTCGACATCTGATTGAAAACTTCGTCCCCGGCCCGGCCCAAAAAGTCGCAGTACATCAGCTCAGCCAGCACCCTTCCGCCGCACATTGCATAGCCCGTGGCTGAGCCGACGATCGCTCCTTCGGAAATTGGGGTGTTGAACAACCGATGATAGGGAAGGGCCTCGGTTAATCCGCGGTATACTGCAAACGCACCTCCCCAGTCCCTGTTCTCTTCTCCGTATATGACCAGCGTTGGATCTGTGTACGCTCTGTGGAGTACTGCTTCAAAAAGGCCGTCTCTGTATGAATAGATATTTGATTTGGGCAGCGGCTTGCCATTTTTATCGAGCCCATATCTCTCTTTTTTTGATATTGATTTGACTCGCGGATTGTCTTCGAGAGCTATCAGAACTTCGGGCTGTCTGTCGTCGAACTTTTCAACTTTCTCATTTGAAAACATCAACTCGCCTATGATGTCTGACCGAAAACCAATTCGTGGAGAAATTTTAGGGTCGACGGCTAATTTCATGATAGTCTTTATGCGTTCAACCGCCGATTCTTGCATCGGCGCAAATTCATCCTTGGCGATTATCGTATTTTTGGTTAAATAATCGGCGTATTCAATGATCGGATCGTGTTTCAACCACAATTCTAGTTCTTCTTTCGATCTGTACGATGATGCATCGGAAGGGGAATGACCTGAAAAACGGTATGTCGTCGTATCGAGTAAGACCGGACCTTTCCCCATTTCCAATATCTTCCTTTTTCTTTCGATAGAATCCGCGACTGCCAAAGGATTGCTCCCGTCGACCCGTTCACCATGCATCACCTCCGGATTTACTCCAGCGCCAATTCTTGCCAAGACACCAAAGCCCATCGTCTCGCCGCTTGTTTGTCCCCCCATCGCATAAAAATTATTAATAAAATTGAAAATAATCGGCGGTGCGCCGCCAACATTTTTATCCCATAACGTATTGTATTGATCCATTGCCGCAAGCATCATCGCTTCCCATGTCGGTCCTGTTGCCGAAGCCCCGTCTCCAATGTTGGCAATAACGATTCCGGTTTTGCGATTGATGCGTTTATAGAGCGCAGCGCCGACAGCAATATCGGAAGACCCTCCAACGATGGCATTGTTCGGCATACTCCCAAAGGGAGCGAAGAAAGCGTGCATGGAACCGCCGAGGCCCATATTGAAACCATTTTCTTTCGCAAATATTTCAGACATAGTTCCATACAGGACATAATCGACCGCTAGTTCTTTAATATTCCTGTTGCGGAGAGGCTCAAGAGCTTTTAATATTCTCCCGTTCATGTACGAGCCCATGATGGTCTCCAGTTCAGCATCGCCAAGTTGATGAATTGCGGAGAAACACTTGCTGAGAATTTCGCCATGGCTTCTATGGGAACCGAAGACAAAATCGTCTTTGGTGAGATTTAAAGACTGCCCTACAGCGGCGGCTTCTTGACCCGTTGATAAATGTGCAGGTCCTTTGTGCGTATACGGGATCCCCTGGTACAATCCTTCAATCTTAATCGTGCTCAGGCAGGTCTCAAATTGACGGATTAACAACATATCGGTCAAGATATGCCTTAGAGTTTCTTTCCCGTATTTTTCGATTTCACGTCTGGTGTCGGTTTTATACTGATTCAGCACTATGTCTTTTGATTGTAGTATGCCATATTGCCTGACTTGTTCAGGGCTAACTACGATATTTCTAGGCACAATGTACTCCTGATGTTTATTTTGTGAAAAATATCTAAAAGCTGTCTCACAAATGAATTTAGGCTGACCCTTCTCCCGAAGGGAAGGCTTCGCCACACGCGTCCCCTTTGGGACAGGGTGAACAAAAGCCGGTTCATCCACTCCCCAAAGGACCCCTACGGGGAGTAAGCGAACAAAGTGAGCGCGTCGTCAACGACCCTGCGGGTCGCAGACCCGTTGTGAAGGACGAAGTGATATGTTTTTGAGATGGCTTTTAATTAATTCAGTAATGGACGGCTATAAACTCATCGTGATCTTATTTTTGCTTATGAATTCTTCCATGAATTCAGCCAGCACAGAACAAACAAGATTCAAACTCTCTTCTTCATCACCGTTCATTGGCTTGTTCCGCCAGATGTTCTTGAGGATCGATCGAACATTTTTATCGTCTAATTCCTCGATGCGCTGAGGGTATGAGCCTCCGATATCTATCCTGTTGTTAATGATGTAACAGATACCGCCTAAAACCGCCTTTGCGAAAATCCTCGGTACTACGTTTTGTTTAAGAGCCTCTCTAATAGCACCAAAGAATCGGTCATCATATCCTAGTTTTCTGACAGGGTCCCGGCATATTCTTTGAACTTCATCGCGCAAATATGGGCTCGTCATTCTTTCGAGCAGATCTGTCCCATAACAGTGAAACCCCTCTTCAGTGAAAAGCGGGTCATCAAATCCCTTATACTTCTTCAATAAGAAAGCACCGCTCTCCTTTTCGAAAGCATCCATGCCGTACTGGTAAAGACGGGAGTTGTTTCTTATTTCGTTCATAAAAGTATAGCCGGCAAGCGAAGCAAAGAACCCCAAGGTCGAATGCACTGCGTTGTGTCCAAACAGCTTCGCTTCTTCAAACGGAAGCAAATCATTCTTTTCCTGGAAGACTTCAATCCCTTTTTTATAATTGGACAACTCAATTTTTGATATAATGATGTCGTGAAATTCTTCCACCAGGATCGCGGCTTTGCTGTGTGGAGTCATCCAATCGAGATTCAATTCTGCAACCGTTCTTTCGTCGAAAATTACTCCACCCATTTTTCCGATCACGGTGTTGATTGTCTGAAATTGCTGTAGTCTGCTTTTGCCGGCATAATGCTCCATTCTTTCGCGGAGTATTTCTGCCGCATAATTATTATTTTCTGCTGTATAAATTATCCGGGGAAGATCAGGGTTGATATTCTCGGCAAGCAGTCGAGCGACAGAATGTTCTCCTCGATCATAAAAGTCAACGCTGGGAAGAGCTGTTGCCATTTCATCGGCTTCATAAATAGCCGAAGCAATCGAATCCGAATCGTTCGGATCATTCGGATCATAAATTTCAATATCCGTAACGATGGTTTTATAGATACCATTTCTGGTCGCCGTGTTCACTGCGATCTTGTTATCCCATTTTTTCACAGCGGCGACGATCTCGCGGTTTACTTCAAGGATCACAAATCGGTTAAAATTATTCGACTTGAATGCTTCATACAGTGTTAAGCCGGACTGCACAGCGCCGAGTCCAAACCCCAAAAATGTTTTCTTTCTTTCGCCCTGCATCATCAGGAATATTTCTTCCATCAATTACTTTGTTCGTCGGGCATTCGGAAAGACGCGTTGCGCGTCTCCGCTATAAATGTTGTCTATCTCTTAATTTGGTAATATCATGCACGAGATGTTCCATGCCATTCGACCATATTATGCTGCCGAAGGGTGACGATTCCGTCCGGCTCGGTAGCCGATCAATCCGTAGAAGGCGACGTACGAATAAGCGATCAACGGCACGATATATGAAATTTGGAGCCCGCCTAAGTCCGCAATGTGACCCTGAAGGGGCGGAAGGAGCGCGCCCCCTAAAATCGCCATCACCAGCAAGGACGAGACCTGGCTTTTTAACATCCCGGTACCCTCCAGTGCAAGAGAGAATGTATTCGACCATCCGATTGATGAGAACAATCCTACACCCACAACACACCACATCGCTGCCTTTCCACCAAAGGCAATTGCGGACAGAAGGAGCAGAACAATAGTTGTCGAGAAGATCGCTAGCGTGCGTCCTGCCATCGCTTTGCCGAATTGAAACAAGAGCCAGCAGAGGATAAGAAGCGGAAGATAGTATCTGACGATGCTCCATCCGCTAAGAAGGCCAAGAATAACGAAAGCGCCCGCCGGTATGCCGAGCAAAAGGATTTTCTTGCTCCTCGCCTTCATATCGCTCAATTCAACGGCACCCATGAATCTTCCGATCAGCATTCCCCCCCAGAACAACGATACATATTTGCTGGCCTCGACAGCGGTCAAACCGGCGATGTTCGGTTGTCCGAGAAAATTTATGATAGAACTGCCGACAGAAACTTCGCCCCCCACGTACATGAATATTGCGACAATCCCAAGCACCACATGAGGAAACTTCAGTGCGCCCGCACCCCGATCGATTTTCCCTTCTCCTATGTGAGGCAAGTGGACAAAGAAAAAAACAGCGGCCAAAATCAAGAATGCAATACTAAACGCAAGATATGGAACTTTCACAGAATCGGCTCCCTGCACGCCGGCGTGATTGAAGTATTGAAAGATCAAATAACCGCCGATCAACGGACCGATGGTTGTACCGACCGAATTAAACCCTTGAGCGAGATTCAACCGGCTTGAAGCAGTACGCTCGGGACCAAGGATGGTTACGTAGGGATTAGCTGCAATTTGCAGCATGGCAAAACCGAGGCCCACGACGAACAGCGCGACAAGAAATAAAGGGTAAGAAGGGATCGTAGCGGCAGGCCAGAAGATCGCACTTCCAAAAGCCGAAATCAGCAGGCTGATAACGATACCGTTTTTGTATCCGATTTTCGCGATCGGATCTCCAGCCACGACAGAGGTTGTAAAATAGAGCAGTGATCCGACAAAATACGCGCCGAAAAAAGCAAATTGAACAAGCATCGCCCTGAAATAATTCAACGTGAATGCTTCTTTGAATCGCGGAATGAGAATGTCGTTCCATGCCGTCATGAAACCCCACATGAAAAACAATGTGGTCATGATAGCAAACGGACCGCGGTACATTCCATGTTCCGATTTCTGCGAAGTGTCCGAAGTCTGGTCGATTGATCTGCCGGTAGCTGTCATAAAATCGTTCCTTTTGAGAAATTTGGTATCTGATGTTGCGCAATGTTTGAAGGGCTTGCAATAAAGGCACTAAGACTCTTTGAAGAAAGCTTCATTCTGTAATATCCATTGATAAAAAACAGTCGTATTGGTTCGTGACTTTGGGCCTTCTGCCAAAAGCATCCTTCGGCGTGGCCATGCTGATGATGTGTTGCGCAACATGGGTGAGGAATTGTCTGTTCCGATTCACTTGTCTATTTCTGTTATGGAATTTCCGTCCAGAGAAACCTGCCGGATATTTTTTCTTGACACAGTGATGTTGCGAACGACCCTTTCTCTTGTGTGATTGAGGATGAACATCTTCGGGCCGACGATGGCGGTGAACACGCGGTCTATTTTTCCGTCGGGGATAGCTATACCGTGATCGTTAAGGAATCTCGTCATCGGATCGAAAAGAAGGATTTGATATTGTTCACACGACCCTTCCTGTGGTTCTTCTCCCGGTTTTATTTCACGGACGGGGGCGACTTTTGTGACTCTGGTGAGTTTGTGCCGAATATATAATGTGGCTCCGTTTCCGACCTTCTTTTCTCCGCTGTTGGGGTTGAACAAGCGGGGAAAATAATTCTCACCATCCTCAAGCGAACACAGGGAATCCGTATTGCTGGCGATCAACAAGCCGCCGTTCTCGACCCATGACAAAACTTTTTCCAGCGATTGTTTCCTGAACCAGTGCGCATCATAAACCATCATCCATTTTGCACGCTGCAATATATTATCCCCGATCAGCCGATCATCGGCAAAAAGGATGTCGGAGTAGTCGCGGAGCATGGAAACAAAGGGAACCAAATTTTGCATGAATTCGATATTTCCCATAACGAGATCAAGGTCGGGATAAAGTAAAGCTCCTTCCTTGTTGGGAGCCTCTGTTTTAATCAGAGAGACATATTTCAGGAAAAGATCCATCTTGTCTTCCCTGTCATTGATATTACCGGCATAGGTCATAAACTCGTCGACACCCGCAGTTGCCGCGTTATAGATTCGGGAGACCACGCCAAGGTCTAAAATTCCTCCAGCAGGTTCGAATCCAAACTGGTTGCCGTAGAGATGCGAGGCCGTCGTTACCCAATTGGTCAATGTGAAGTTCAATCCATAATCGGTAGCTTCGTTGGTAATTCGTATTCCGCCGTGATACTTAGCCGCCACCTTACATTGGTCGGCAAAATTGGAACCTTGGCTTGAATTCGCATCGCCGCCCGTACAGAGGTACACCGGAATCTCCGGAAAGTATTTCCTGCCCAGCTGCATCCACACATCGGCATGGTGTGTCATTGACGCCCGATACCAGTCGATGAAGTCAACCCACCTTTTTCGATCTTGCAGTGTCTTCAACGTAACATCTCCCTTGTAGGTGAGTTCATCGATACGAAACCCCTCAACAGGATCCGTATGCACCGGGGGCATTGTTACTGACGCGAAAGACTGAAACGATGTCCCCCATGATCCATTCAGCGCGGCAAGATCATTGTTGAATTTTCTCCGCATGTGTGTAATGAAATCGGCCCTGGCATATTGATCATTGCACCAATACCCCGCGTGTGAATGATAGAGCCCGGCTATCCTGAGAGGCCAATCTCCGTGCCAGACAGGATAAATTGCTTCGCCGAAATCTCCGCTGATGCCAAGAAGAACTCCTTCGAGTGTTCCTGAATTTCCATACTGCTCGGCAACCCGCGCAAGGAAGCGGTCGACGTAACGGTAAAAACTCGTATCCCAAATGGTGCTTACCTTGCTCTCAATATTGTGTTCAAGACAGCGCATTCCGACAAAGTTTTTGCTGTTTCTGTACCAGTCCGGAAGTGAGTACGCCGGACCGGCGATGATGAATGCGGTCCATTGTAATCCGGCTTTTTTCACAATCTCTACTTGTTTGTCCCATGCCGAAAAATCCCATTGATTCTCTCCCTTCTTTTCCACCGACTCCCAGGTCAGATAGAATTCTACGCTCGAGAAGCCCGCATTCTTAAAACGCCGGGCATCTTCCGGTGATATTTCGTCGGATTCGCCGAGGCAAAGGCGCAAACCGGCCGGCGTTAGTACCCGAGGAGTATCCAATTTTTGCTTCCAGGCATCCGGCGCAGTGTTTTGTTTTTTCTTTTCTGCTGGAAAGGTTTTCGCTGTCGCTGCACTGTCGGTTTCAACGTCTTTCACGCAGCGGAAACCGATTGAAAAAAATCGAGTGCCCGAAGGTTGAAGCCGGCGTCGCGAAACGCGAAGATCGAAGGCATCAGAATAATAACATCCGCCGCGAACAACTTTGCTTCCTCCCCAGCCGTCTTCGAATTGTACCGTGTCGCGCACAGTATCGTCATAACGGAAAAACCAATCGGTCGTCCATTGATAAACATTGCCGGCCATGTCATACAAACCGTACCCGTTGGGCGGGAATGAACCCACCGGGGCAGTATATTTCCACGGCGTAGCGATGCGGAAATTACGCCATTCAAAATTCGAATTGCGGTCGGCAAATTTCGCCCTGGAGGCATCGGGTACCGCATTGCCCCACGGATAGAGCGGCTGGTCCAATCCTCCGCACGCGGCGTATTCCCATTCTGTTTCTGTCGGGATTCGCTTTCCGGCCCACGAAGCGTATGCTTTTGCTTGATCGAGGCTGACGTTTACAACGGGATATTCCGGGTAATCGAGAAAATAGTCCGGCATTTCTTCCCAGCGGGGGTTTTCGGGATATTCTGTTTTCGTCGAGTCGCAGTATGCTTTGAACTCACGGTTCGTGACCAGTTGCAGGTCCATGTAGAAACTTGACACTGTCACGGAATGGACGGGAGCTTCTTCGCTGTATCCCCGCGCGGAACCCATTCGGAAGGTACCCCCAGGAACAAGGACCATTTTTTTTCCGTCGCGGGCGATGACAACTTTTTCGGAGCCCGATTCGCTTTGAAAAGAAATCATCAACAGAGTGATGAGGAGGGAGGAGAGGATTTTCATTGCAACACCTTTGTTGTATACTTCTAGAAAAGTTAGCGACCGGCATGCCCCCCCAACAAAGTTGACACAATATACAAGGTTGGAATCAATTAAGAAAGAAGGCAAAAGACGGACGGCGTTAAAGGATATGAGTACTCAATCGATAAAAGATGCACAGGATGTTGTTGCTTCGGTGCCATATCTTGGATTCCATGCAGAAGATGCTCACGCGATTCGTTTGAGTCTATGCTACCGGTTTCACAAAAGTGCCTGCAGATTGGTCGGCTGGGAACACGAGAGAGTGCCGATATTACAGCCGGGCTTTCTATTCTTGACTCTCCGATAGATTCACGTTACCTTTTCGCAGCAAGCCTAACCGGGGGAACGGGGAGAATTGTATGTCGTCAGAGCGTTTTGGTCAGAAAGCGCGTTTTGTTAAGAGATACTTTGAGCGATTGGTTGTGAAAGATTATGCCGTTTTCGTGCCCTCAGTGTTTGCTGCTTAAGTTGTTGCCTTCGTGTGACGATCTCCTGATGCCTGCCGTAATACACATCCTCTGGCGTGACATTGTCCAATGACTCGTGGTAACGTTCGTTGTTGTAGTGTCCGATGAAGCGAGCGATCTCCTGTTTGAGTTCCCACGGGAGATACTATTTCTGCAAGTTGATCTCGTTCTTCATTGATCGGTGATACCGTTCGATCTTCCCCTGCGTCATCGGATGATACGGCGCACCTTGTGTCGGTGTCATTCCTTTGGTCTGGAGATATTCTTTGAGCTCTTGTGAGACATACGCCGGTCCGTTGTCCGAGAGAAGCCTTGGGCGGTGTTTGACGGAGATCTGGTGGATCCCGGTTTTCTCCACGGCAATATCCAACAAGTCCTTCACGTCTGTTGTGGCCATTGTCGTGTAGAGCTTCCAGGCAATGATACACCGGGAGTAGTCATCAATGATGCTCGCCAGGTAATACCATCCCCACCCGACAGCACGGAAGTATGTGAAGTCCGTCTGCCACAGTTCATGGACCCTGGAAGTCGGATGGTGAAAGCTGTCCGATGCTGCCATGACGATGTAACTCGGACTGGGCACCAGATCGTAGGCTTTCAAAACCCGGTAGACGCTCGATTCTGATATAAAATAGCCCTCTGTATCGGTGATAAAGCATGCCAGCTGCCGTGGTGAGTGTTCCGGGTGCTCCAAAGCTATGGCCACGATCTGTTCTTTCTCCTGATCCGGGGTTCTGTTCCAGAACCGTCTTGGATGAGGCGCCTTCACCGCCAAGCCATCATACTCTTCTTCCAGGTAACGCCGATACCATTCATAGAAGCTGCTCCGATTAACCTGCAGCTCCTCCAATGTCTGCTTCGCTGACAACTCTGAGTCTTCCACCATCCGAATGATTTCCATCTTCTCCGCCTGGCTGTATCTCATTGCTCCTCGGAGCCGGACTCCAAACCACTCAAACTTTTTTTAAAACAACGGTTCTTCAACGACAGCTCTGCCACCAGCTGTTTGAGTTGATCGTTTTCCTTCTTCAGATCCCCAACCTCGGTGCTTGTGGCTTCACGCACCGTGTCACCCTGAAGACGTTTCTTACCTGCCTCCAAAAACTCTTTGCTCCACTTGTAATAAATATTCGGATTGAGGCCTTCTTTCCGGCAAAGATCGGCAATGCTTGCCTCTCCTCGTAAGCCTTCCAACACAATTCTGATCTTTTCTTCGCTGGAGTATTTCTTGCGGGTCCGTCGCTTAATCTCCCGGACGATACTTCCGGGGCTGATCGATTGGTTCATGCTGCTGCCTCCTCTTGAAAAGATGGTCTGAATATACTCAAATATAAGTGCTCTAAAGCAGCACATCATACAAAGGATCATTGCCCAAGTCGTGATCTTCCGGCAGATGAGCTTGAAAGAACGATTTTAGAGACGATGCGGCAAGTGGTTAAGGATGAGGAATTACTTAAATCGGTAACGAGACAAATGCAGGGTAATTCAAAGGATGAAAATGAAGGACTGAATAAGGAAATCCAACAACTAAGAAAAAATGATGACCAGATTACAAAGCGGCTTGCCAATCTGGTGGAGCAATTAAGTGCCAATGCGAAGCTGAAGGAATCAGAGACAATTACCAATGCAATCAGCGACCTGGAAGAACAGAGATTTGAGCTAAGGGACCTAATCGTCAGAAAGAAAAGGCGTTGGAAAGAGTGAAAACAGGGAAGGTAGATCCCGCGGTATTGAAGCAGATGCTGAGTGAGTATGTCGAGCTGTACCAGACTTATACACCCGAACAAAAAAGACGGATAAACCACTTAATCTTCGGTGGGATCGTTTCAAATTTCAAGCGAGATGAAGTATCGGGAGGTCTTGAAATTCTAATACGGGGGGATGGTACAATTCGAAAAACATGGGAGGAGTTTAAAAAAGAAAACCAGGTGACGACAGTTCCCACACCTGGTTCTCTTGGCTCCGCGAGTAGGGCTCGAACCTACAACCCTGCGGTTAACAGCCGCATGCTCTACCATTGAGCTATCGCGGAATGGAGCGAAATTTTTATTCTTGTGAACTCTGCGATGGCCGCACGTTGAGAGCCGTCACCGAAGGGGGCGGCTCGAAATCCCGCCGTTGTTTGGCGGGACTCTACCATTGAGCTATCGCGGAATGGAGCGAAATTTTTATTCTTGTGAACTCTGCGATGGCCGCATGTTGAGAGCCGACACCGAAGGTGAGGCTCGAAATCCCGCCGTTGTTTGGCGGGACTCTACCATTGAGCTATCGCGGAATGGAGCGAAATTTTATTCTTATGAACTCTGCGATGGCCGCATGTTGAGAGCCGACACCGAAGGTGAGGCTCGAAATCCCGCCGTTGTAAGGCGGGACTCTACCATTGAGCTATCGCGGAATGGAGTAAAAAATTTCTTCGGATAAAATATATCCAAAACGGCGCGGAAAGTCAAGGCGAGATTTGCTTGAATTCGCCAAAATTGGATAAATTTTCGGTATTGGCTCGGTTTCTTGACACCCCCTCTATTTTTATTTATATTGACTCCAGGGATTGCCTATGAAACCTCTTCACACGCTCGCGTGTTTAATAGTCGTGAAGGGGGAATTCCACAATTTTGAAGGAAAGTAAATGGAAGGAAATTTTTCCAATCGCGTTCAAGATGTCATCCGATTAAGCCGCGAAGAAGCCCTGCGTCTCGGGCATGATTATATCGGCACGGAGCATTTACTGCTCGGCATAATCAGAGAGGGAGAAGGAATTGCGGTGAAAATTCTCCGCAACCTCGGATGCGATCTTTATAAGCTGAAAAAAGCGATCGAAGATACAGTTCGGACGTCCGGCGGAACGCTGACCATCGGCAATATTCCGCTGACGAAACAGGCAGAGAAAGTCCTGAAAATAACGTATCTCGAAGCGAAACTGTATAAATCGGACGTTATCGGTACGGAGCATCTCCTCCTGTCGCTCCTGCGCGACGACGATAATATCGCCGCACAGATCATGCACCAGTTCAACGTCCACTACGACGTTGTGCGGAACGAGCTCGACAATATCATCAGCGGCAAGCCGTCCGCGCCTCCGCAGGCGCACCAGGCTTCCGAGAAGAAGCAGGATAAATCCAAGACGCCGGTACTCGACAATTTCGGACGCGACCTGACAAAGCTGGCGGTCGAGTCGAAGCTCGACCCGGTGGTCGGACGAGAAAAGGAAATTGAGCGCGTGGCGCAGGTCTTGAGCCGCCGCAAAAAGAACAATCCGGTGCTCATCGGAGAACCTGGCGTCGGAAAAACCGCCATCGCCGAAGGACTTGCAAACCGGATCGTGCAGAAGAAAGTTTCGCGCGTCCTCCACGACAAACGCGTCGTCACCCTCGACCTTGCGGCCCTCGTCGCCGGGACGAAATACCGCGGCCAGTTCGAAGAGCGGATGAAAGCGGTGATGAACGAACTCGAGAAAGCGAAAGATGTCATCCTGTTCATCGACGAACTTCACACGATCGTCGGCGCCGGAGGAGCTTCCGGTTCGCTCGACGCATCGAACATGTTCAAACCGGCCTTGTCCCGCGGAGAGCTGCAGTGCATCGGCGCGACGACGCTGGATGAGTACCGTCAGTACATCGAGAAGGACGGCGCCCTTGACCGACGATTCCAGAAGATCATGGTCGACCCGACGACGGTGGATGAAACGATCCAGATCTTGAAAAACATCAAGCACAAATACGAAGAGCATCACGGCGTCAGGTATTCCGAACAGGCGATCGTCTCCGCGGTCAAGCTGAGCGACCGGTATATCACCGACAGGAATCTTCCCGACAAGGCGATCGACGTCATGGACGAAGCCGGAGCGCGCGTGCATCTCGCCAATATCGTGGTGCCGAAAGAGATCCTTCACCTCGAAGAAGAGATCGAGAAGATCAAGCAGTCGAAGAACCAGGTGGTGAAGAATCAGAACTTCGAAGAAGCCGCGCGGCTGCGCGATCTGGAGAAGAAACTTCTGAGCGATCTTGAGATCGCCAAACGCGAATGGGAATTGAAGGCGCAGGACACGGTCTACCAGGTGAGTGAAGAAAATGTCTCCGACGTCGTCGCGATGATGACCGGCATCCCGGTCAATAAGATCGCTGAATCGGAATCGGAGAAGCTACTGAAAATGGACACCGTTCTCCGCTCGCAGATCATCGGACAGGATGAAGCGCTGACACAATTGACGAAGGCGATCCGCCGTACGCGTGCAGGGCTGAAAGACCCGCGTCGTCCGATCGGTTCGTTCATCTTCCTCGGACCGACCGGCGTCGGCAAGACCGAAATGGCGAAAGCCCTTGCCCGGTATCTGTTCGATTCGGAGGATGCGTTGATCCGCATCGACATGAGCGAATACATGGAGAAGTTCTCCGTTTCCCGTCTCGTCGGAGCCCCTCCGGGATATGTCGGGTACGAAGAAGGGGGACAGTTGACGGAAAAGGTCCGCCGCAAACCGTACGCCGTCGTCCTCCTCGACGAGATCGAAAAAGCGCATCCGGATGTCTTCAACATTCTGCTCCAGGTGCTCGACGACGGAATTTTGACCGACAGCCTCGGGCGGCGGGTCGATTTCAAGAACACGATCCTGATCATGACGTCGAACATCGGCGCCCGCGACATCAAGGCGAGCGGCGGTTTCGGGTTCGGCGACAATACCGTCCAGGACAAATACAAGGCGATGAAGAACGTGATCGAGGAAGCGCTGAAGCGCGTCTTCAATCCGGAATTCCTCAACCGCGTCGACGACACGATCGTTTTCCACTCGCTGGAAAAATCGCACATCATGCAGATCATCGACATCGCGACCAAGGACCTGTTCAAACGGATGAGTTCCATGAACATCACGATCGAGCTCAACAAGCCGGCGAAAGAGTTCCTGGCCGAAAAGGGATTCGACCCGGCATTCGGCGCCCGTCCGCTCCGCCGCGCGCTGCAGAAATATGTCGAGGACCCCGTTTCGGAAGAGATCCTGAAAGGGAAGTTCGGCGACGGAAGCAAGATCAAGGTGAAGTTCAACAAGAAGACCGAACAGCTGAAGTTCGTCGACGCGAACAAGAACCGGAAGAAGGACGAGCCGACGAAGGAAGAGGAAAAACCGGCAGACGTCTCGTAATGTTGTAGTCGTTATCGACAAAAAAGCCCGTCGAGCAATGCTGGACGGGCTTTTTGTTTTTCTCTTCGGGTCACTTTTTTTGACGGTAGAAAGCGATCAGGTCGGTATTCGCCGGAGTGCCGCCGAGCTGGCGGATCATTGAGGTGATCTGGCCGCGATGGTATGTGCCGTGATTGACGAGATGTTGGAGCGACTGCCAGACGATATTGTTGACCGGTTCACCTTTGAAGTTTAGAAACGACAGCGACTCCGCCAGGCGTTCCTCGGTCAATGAGCCGACGTACGCAAGCATCCCTTTTTCCACTTCCCCCCATTTGGTCTTCAGATCGCCGAGCTTCGGAAGGTCCGCCGCCGTCAGCATTTTCGGGTTCGGCACGTTCACGAAACGCTGCAGCCAGACATTCTCCGCCCCGCAGATGTGAACGAGCGTGCCGTGGAGCGAGCCGAAGCTCGTCTTCAGGTCGTTGTACAGAAGCTCTTCGCGGAGCGATTCGACCGCGCCGAGCATTCGCGCTTTTGCCCAGTAATTGAATTCGATGAGAAGATGGATGTCTTTCAGCGTCATACGGTTCCTTTGAATTTTTCTAAACCCGAACTCCCTTGAAATATATGCAAAATCGGATCAGCAATCCCGACTTTGTTCCATCGCACGTACCTTCATCACCCCGCAGAATTCTCTTTCAGCTTCGCCAAGATCTTCAGCGCTTCAAGCGGTGTCAGGGAGTCGATCTCCAGTTTGTTGAGGGTGGCGCGCAGTTCGTCGTCTTTCATCTCGAACATCGTCAGCTGGAGCTTCTCCCCGCTGTTCTTCGACGCAATTCCTCTTCGCGACCGGGGCTTCTCGCCGGGTTGTTCGCCGTTCTCCTCGGTTCCATGAGGGCGGAGCTGGGTTTCTTCCAGATTGTCCAGGATTTTCTTCGCCCGTTCGGTCAATTCTTCGGGAAGGCCGGCCATTTTTGCTACCTGGATTCCGTAGGAGTGGTCTGCTGTACCCGGAGTGACGGTATGAAGGAAGATGACCTTGTCGCCGTATTCCCGCACATCCACCTTGTAATTTTTGATGCGCGGAAATAATTCAGCCAATTCGTTCAGCTCATGATAGTGCGTTGCGAAGAGCGTCCGCGCGCCGATATGCTCGTGCAGATATTCCGTCAGCGCCCAGGCGATGCTGATGCCGTCGAACGTGCTCGTCCCCCGTCCGACTTCGTCCAGAAGGATAAGGCTTCGCGACGTTGCCCGGTTGACGATGTTCGCGGCTTCGTGCATCTCCACAAGGAATGTGCTTTCGCCGGAAGCAATATTGTCGCTCGCGCCGACTCGGGTAAAGATGTTATCGACCAGCCCGATCGCCGCTTTCTTGGCGGGAACGAAGCTTCCAATCTGAGCGAGGAGAACGATCAGGCCGACCTGGCGGAGATAGGAAGATTTCCCGCTCATGTTCGGGCCGGTGATGATAAGGATCTGATTTTCGGCAGTGTCGAGGGAGACAGAGTTCGAGACGTATTTTTCTCCGACCGGGAGAAGGATCTCAATGACGGGGTGCCGTCCCTCCTCGATGTACAGCCGGGAAGAATCGTTGACCTCCGGCTGCACATAGTTGTTCGCTTCGGCTACCTGCGCGAGCGAGGCAAGGCAATCGGCCACTGCGATCTGCTGCGCATTCTGCTGGATGACCCCTGCGTGGGACGCGACGATCAGGCGGAGTTCGTTGAAGAGTCTCGTTTCCAGTGCGAGGATCTTTTCTTCTGCGTGAAGGATCTTTTCCTCGTACTCTTTTAACTCCGGAGTGATGAACCGTTCCGCATTCGTCATCGTCTGCTTGCGGATGTAATCGGCCGGGATCTTGTCCTTGTGCGTGTGGGTGATCTCGATGTAGTAGCCGAAGACATTGTTGAAGCCGATCTTCAACGAAGAAATTCCGGTCCGCTCCCGCTCCTTCTTCTGCATGTTGGCGACCCACTCTTTCGCGGAATGCGCCAGCGTTGTCAGCTCATCGAGCTCCGTATTGTATCCGCGGCGGATCACGCCGCCGTCGGCCAGACTCATCGGCGGATTATCGGCGATCGCCCGTTCGATAGTGTCGGCAACCGGGTCGAGCGTTTGAAGGGCCGCATTGATCCCGGCCACCGTCGGGGCGGTGATATCCGCGAGAATTTTTTTCAACACGGGGATCCGGCGGAGAATCTGTTTCATGGCGACCATGTCGCGCGGCGTCGCTCTCCCGGTGGCGATCTTTGCGATGAGCCGCTCGACGTCTCCGATCTCGGCAAGTTCTGCGGATAGGTTTTTCCGCGTCGAGCTCTGTTCCACCAGCGAAGAAATGCCGTTTGAACGCCATCGGATCTGTTCGAGGCTTTTCAGCGGATGCGAGATCCATTTTTTTAGAAGCCGGCCCCCCATCGGCGTCATACATCGGTCGAGGACTGAGAAAAGCGTTCCGTCGGAGGTTCCGCCGAAGGAAGACGTGATCTCGAGGTTCCGTTTCGTCGATCCATCGAGAACGATGGTATCCGAGATATCATGCGGGACGATCTTCTGAATGTGAGCGAGGTTCGCTTTCTGGGTCTCGTTCAGATAGTGCATCACCGATCCGGCTGCGGCGATGCCGACCGACATCGTATCGATGCCGAAGCCCTTCAGCGATTGCGTCTGAAAATGGCGGACGAGCGTCTCATAGCCGTAATCAAAATGAAATACCCAATCGTCCATCGTCGTAAAAAGACCGTTGTAGGAGGCCTTCAAGAGCGCTTGCAATGTCTCCTTATCTCTTTTCTGGACAAGGAGTTCAGACGGCATCACGGAGTTGATCTGCTGTTCGAGTTCGCGGAATGGGATCTCCGACGCGGCAAACTCACCGGTAGAAATGTCGACATAGGAAAATCCGATCGTGTCGTCGCCGGTGGCGACCGCAGAAGGAAGCGCGACCGCTGCCAGATAGTTATTCTGCTTCTGATCGAGCACTTTATCGGAGAAAGCAACGCCCGGCGAGACGACTTCGATGACATCCCGCTTCACGATTCCCTTGGCGAATTTCGGGTCCTCCATCTGCTCGCAGACCGCAACGCGGAGCCCGGCTTTGAGAAGCTTCGGGAGGTAGGTATCGAGTGCATGATGAGGGAAGCCGGCAAGCGGAGTTTCGCCGGCGGCGCCGTTGCCGCGGCGGGTAAGCGTGATGCCGAGGACGCGCGACGTGATCTTGGCATCCTCGTCGAACGTCTCAAAAAAATCTCCCATTCGGAAAAGAAGTATCGTCCCCGGATACTTCGCCTTCACTTCGGCGTATTGTTTCATCAGCGGCGTTGACATGGTGAAAAGGTAGGGAAAAAAGGAGGGGAAAACAAGAAGACAGAATGCAGGAGACAGAATACAGAAGTCAGGAGACAGAATACAGAAGACAGAATAAGGCAAGAAACAAAGAACAGGAAGGATGGAATTGGCTTTTGAATTCTGACTTCTGTATTCTGTCTTCTATCTTCTGCCTTCTCTCTTCCGCCTTGTTTCTTCTCCATTATCTCAGTACATTTTACAGCCACGAACATCAATCCCCAATCTGACTCTTATGAATCAACGATTATTACATAAAACAATCGAAAGTTTTGACAGCAGGAAGTTTGAGTCGAGCGAAGACCTTCTCAAACATGTGCTTCATCAGATCGTCCAGAACGACAGGATCGAAATTCAGGGGGGGCGTGTCTGGAAACTGAACGCCAACAAATTCGCGTACGAGTTGGTCGCTCAGGTCGGAGCGATGGAAAAGATCAAGCCGAATTTTCTCGTGAAGATCAACGAGTACCGGATGTTCAAGATGCTTCCGAAACACCGTACGATCGTCGCCAAGGAGACGAATGCATATCTGCGCAGCAAAGGAATCCTCCAGTACTCGGCGACGGGCGTTGGAGAGCTAGTCAAGGTCCGGGATACCGACCTCTACCGCTATGTCATGTCGTTCAACACGGCCCTCACGCACGACCAGGTCGCGCCGACGCTGAATATCATCGGCATCGCCGTCACGTCGATGCTTAAAAGCAGGCATATCGAGCGGAAGAGCGCGCAGCTTGAAAAAGACCTCGACAAGGCTCGCGAGATTCAACGGAGCATTCTTCCCGAGCACGAGCTTCGGTTCCACAATTTTGAGCTGTTCGGCATTTCAGTGGCGGACAGGGTCGTCGGAGGGGACTTTTTCGATTATATCGTCAGCGATGAAAACGACCGGATCGGCATCGTCATCGGCGACGCGGCGAGCAAAGGGATTTCGGCTGCGGTACAGGCCCTGTATGTCTCCGGTGCGCTCCGGATGGGGGCGTCCTATCAGACAAAAATCACTGCGCTGATCCGCAACCTCAACACGCTCGTGCACCGGGCATTCAGCGACGACCGGTTCCTGACCCTCTTCTATGCCGAGCTGATCAACGATAAACAGGGGCTGTGCGTCTACGTGAATGCCGGTCACCCCAACCCCATTCTCTACCGGGCAAAAACGAATTCGACGGAAACCCTCGAGTCGACCGGGAATGTTATCGGTCCCTTTCCCGATCAGGTGTTCAGAAGCGAAGGGGCGATGATCGGCAAAGGGGATGTGCTTCTCCTGTTCACGGACGGAGTGCCGGAAACCATGAACGCGGACGGAAATCAGTACTCCGAAAAACGTTTGACGGACAAGCTGATGGAATTGAAGCATGAAGCGGCAAAGGATATCGCCCGGTTGATCCTGGAGGATGTCCAAAAATTCTCCGCGAAAGGGAAATACTCGGACGACAGGACAATCGTTGTCGTGAAAAGAACCAAGTAGGATGTGGAGCAAATGAAAGATTAAATATTAAGAATTAAAAATGCGACCATGATTCCCCCTTTTTTTATTTTTAGCTATCAATTTCTGGAAGCTATCTCAAAAATTCATCATGACTTCATTCTGAAGGAGCATAGCCAGATCATCGTCATTCAGGACGACGAGAACGGAAGTCGGATCCATGTAATCCAACGTGATGCCTTCGGCTTTCGTCGCTGCGCTCCTCAGGAAATTTGCATGCACATTCTGCGTTGGAACTGTCTTTGAGGCGGCATCTCATGTTCCTTTGCTCTCCATTTTTCATCTTTGCACTTTAATTGTTAATCTTTTCTCTTGTTTCCCGTTGCAAAAATAATTCCCAAGATTGATGCCATTCACGGCGACGTTCGGGTGGATAACTATTTTTGGTTGAGAGATAAAACCAACCCGGACGTCATCGCTTATCTTGAATCGGAGAACCAGTACACCGAATCGGTGATGAAGCCAGCCGAGGGTTTGCACGGTGAACTCTACAAGGAAATTCTCCGCCGCATCAAGCAGACCGACCTGAGTGTACCGTATCAGTACGGCGATTATTGGTATTACACACGCACCGAAGAAGGAAAACAATACCCGATTCATTGCCGCAAACAGGGCACGCTTGAGGAACCGGAAGAGATCACGCTTGACCTGAACGAGCTCGCCCAAGGGCGCCAATTCCTCTCCCTTGGTTTGTACAGAATCAGTGATGACGGAAAGTTGCTGCTGTACTCCCTGGATACGACCGGTTTCCGAGAATACAAAGGATTCGTCAAGGACCTCCAGACGGGGACAAATTTGCCGGATGAACTCGGGCAGGTGAACAGTGCAGAATGGGCATCGGATAACAGAACGATTTTCTACGTGAAAGAGGACGCTGCAAAGCGTCCGTATAGACTGCAGCGGCATGTCCTTGGGAATTCCCGGGATGATGTGTTGTATGAAGAAACGGACGAGCTCTACAGAGCGTGGGTTGGCCGTTCGAACGACCGCAAGTATATTTTTCTCTCTTCAGAAAGTTCGGTCACAAGCGAGGTCCGTTACCTTCCGAGCGGCGAGGTCAACGGCAGGTTTACACTGGTGATGCCGAGAGAAGAGGGGCATGAGTATTCCGTCGAACACCGCGAAGGTCTCTTCTACATCCGGACGAACAAAAATGCAAAGAATTTCCGGCTTGTAGCAACCCCGGTTGAAAACCCCTCCCCGGAACGGTGGACGGAAATCCTTCCGCACCGGAAAGAGGTCAAGCTGGAGGATGCCGCATTGTTTAAGGACCATGCGGTTTTTTACGAACGGGCGAATGCTCTCAACGTCCTGCGCGTCCTGGATTTCCGGACGCATACGATCCGCCAGATCAATTTTCCCGAGCCGGTCTATTCGGCTTTCCCCGGAGCCAACCCCGAATTCAGCACCGCGAAATTCCGCTACAGTTACCAATCGTTCATTACGCCGAGTTCGGTGTTCGAATACAATATGGATTCGGGGGAGATCGTCTTACTGAAGCAGACTGAAGTCCTCGGCGGATACGACCCGTCCCAATTCGTCTCGGAACGGATCTGGGCAAAGGCGTCCGACCGGACGCTGGTGCCGATATCGCTCGTCTATAAAAGAGGAATAAAAAAGGACGGTTCGCATCCGCTGCTGCTCTACGGGTACGGTTCGTACGGCATTTCGATTCCCGTCGATTTCTCGATCCCCCGTCTGAGCCTGCTCGAACGGGGAGTTGTCTTCGCGCTCGCGCATGTCCGGGGGGGCGGAGATATGGGAGAAGAATGGCGCGACGACGGCAAGATGATGAAGAAGAAAAATACGTTCACGGATTTTATCGCGTGCGCCGAGCATGTGGTCGCCGCCGGCTACACATCGCACGACCGGCTTGCCATTCAGGGAGGGAGCGCCGGCGGACTGCTCATCGGCGCCGTGCTGAATATGCGCCCCGACCTTTGCAAAGCGGCTCACCTTGCCGTTCCGTTCGTTGACGTCGTGAACACGATGCTTGACGCGTCGTTGCCGCTGACCGTCGGCGAGTATCTCGAATGGGGGAACCCGAACGTGAAAGAAGAGTATGAGTACATGAAATCGTATTGCCCCTACACCAACATCGAAGCAAAAACGTATCCTGCCATGCTCATCACCTCCTCGCTGAACGACAGCCAGGTCATGTTTTGGGAGCCGGCGAAGTATACGGCCAAAATGCGGGCAATGAGAACAGATTCCAACACGCTCCTTCTAAAAATGAATATGGGAGCGGGGCACGGCGGCGCATCGGGACGCTACGATGCATACAAAGAACAGGCGTTTGTCAACGCTTTCTTGTTGAGGGAATTGGGGATTGCCGGGTGAGCTGCGTTTTAATGTCCAAAACCGTGGAAGCAGGAATCTTTGGGGCAAGATGAGCGGTCGCGGCGGAGTCGAAGAGCAGAGCGTGCCCCGTTCTCTTTACTCCGTTCATCCGTTCAAAGGACCCCGCTTCCGGCACTTTGATTGATTCTCTCTCGCGGAATTTCTATATTCACGCAGCAAAATTTCAAAGAACAATCTTACTCATCGACCATCCGGAGGTTCTATGAAATACAAGGCACTTTCTCTCATTGCGCTTTTCGCTGCATTTGCTTTATCTTCGGCGGGCGCTGATGCACAGCTCAAGAAAAGAATCGCAGTTTCTCGTTTTGACGACCGGTCCGGAAGCGGATACAGCCACGTCGGCATCGGGGTTGCGGATATGCTGACCACGGCCCTGGTAAAATCGGGGAAGTTCATCGTGATCGAGCGGGCGGAATTCGACAAGGTGCTTGAAGAACAAAAACTCGGACAGTCGGGCGTGGTGACGCCCGAGTCGGCCCCTAAAGTCGGAAAGGCGCTCGGCGTCGAACTCCTCGTCATCGGCAGCGTCAGCGAATTCGGGACGAAACAGAATACGGTCGGGGGGGGCGTTTCGATCTTCGGCGGCGGCATCACCAAAAAGACGGCCCATGCGGCAGTCGATATTCGCCTGGTGAATACGACCTCCGGCGAAGTGATCGCGGCGGAAAAAGAAGAGGGGTCGGAATCGACGACCGGCGTCAGCGTCCGGTACGACGATATGGACTTCAGCGATGTCAGCAACTGGAACGACACCGATATCGGCAAGGCGTGCCGCGAAGCGGTCGACAACTGCGTGAAGCTCATCACGGACAATATGGAGAAGGTCCCCTGGTCCGGCAAAGTTCTGAAGGTCAACACCGACGGGACGCTCCTTATGAAACCCGGCTCCGAAGGAAACGTCACGATCGGACAAGAATTCGACATCTATCGCGAGGGGGAAGAGTTGAAAGACCCCGATACCGGCGCATCGCTCGGCTCCGAAGAGACCAAAGTCGGCTCCATCAAAGTCATCGAAGATGCGCTGAAAGGAAAGGCGAGCAAAGCGACGATCACCGACGGGAAGGACATCAAGGCGGGGGATATCGTGAGGGTGAAGAAGTGATTTAGAAGCTAGAATTCAAAAAACAGAATACAGAAGGCAGAATTCAGAATACAGAGCTTAGTCTTCTGACTCCTGTCTTCTTTATTCTGCGTCCGACACACAGAAATGATATCTCGTAACATATGAACACATTCGAATGGACCCCCGAGCTCCGGTTTCTTGTTGCGCTGGCGCTCGGGTTCCTCGTTGGGCTCGAACGGGAAAGCACGAAGCTCGAAGAACAGAAAATGGTGTTTGGGGGAGTGCGGACGCATCCGATCATCAGCATGCTCGGTTTCGGCTGCGCATGGTTCTACAAGATCGGCGCACCACTCATGCTTCCGGTCGGCCTGATCTCCATCGCCGCGCTGACGTCGATCGCGTACATCGCAAAGATCAAAGTTGAACGCTTCGGGTCGACGAGCGAGATCTCAGCGCTGTTAACGTTCGTCACAGGAGCGCTCGCGCTTCTTGTGGACGTCTGGATCGCGATGGCGATCGGCGTCGTCAACACGATCCTTCTCTCCGAAAAAGCCGCGCTCGAATCGTACGTCGAACGGCTTAACAAGGTAGAATTTCTTGCGACGGTCAAGTTCCTCTTGGTCACCGTCATCATCCTCCCGGTGCTTCCGAACGAGGAATACACCAGCTTCAAGCTCAACCCTACCCGCATCTGGCAGATCGTCATTCTCGTCTCCTCGATCGGTTTTGTCGGCTACTTCCTGTCAAAAAAATTTGGACAGAAGGTCGGCATGTGGCTGTCGGGGGCTCTCGGAGGCGCAGTTTCGAGCACGGCGCTGACGATGGCGGTTGGACGCATCGCCCAGAAGAATCCTTCGCGCGCAAACGAAGCGCTTCAGGCGGCGGTCCTTGCGGGAAGTGTCATGTACCTGCGTATTCTGATCCTTATCTGGCTCATCAACGGGTCGATCATTCCGATCCTCGGATGGAGACTCGTCGTTCTTTTTTTTATCGGGGTTGCGTTGTCCGCGAGGATCGCATGGCAGAATTCCAAAGGCGGTGAGAATTCAATTCCGGCACCGCAAAACCCGTTCGAGATCCGGCCGGCAATGGCGTTCGCCGCCTTGTTCGTGATCCTTTCTGTCGTGACCGGGCTTGTCCAAAAGAACATCGGCAACGCGGGAGTCCTCGGGCTTGCGGGGATCGTCGGCGTGACCGATATCGATCCGTTCATTCTCTCGCTCGTCCACGACGCAACCGCCGTTTCGACGATCGTCGTTCCCGCCGTCATCATTGCGATGATGAGCAACACGATCGCGAAAGGGGCATACTTCGCAGTCCTCTCTCCATCAACCAGAAAACAAACGGCGTTGACATACGGGCTGTGGGCGCTCCTCCATGTGCCGCTGATCGTCATCGGTACATAGTGCCCCCTGGCAACATTCCACTTTTAATCCAATCCCCTGATGAGAAAAATTAACTTCGTCATATTCTTTTCCGTAGCGCTGTCGGTTTACGCGCTCATCAACTATTATATTTTCATCAGGGAGTGGGAAGCCGGCGGATTTCAATCAACATGGCGGACGGTCTACATTGCGGCATTTCTCATTCTCTCGGTCTCGTTCATCGCGGGAAGGATGCTCGAGCGGATATCGCTTTCGTGGCTGAGCAGCACGCTGGTCTTGCTCGGGTCGTTCTGGCTCGCCGCAATGGTCTACTTTCTTCTGTTCGCATTCGCGATCGACATCCTGCGGCTGTTGAATTTTATCGTTCCATTTTTTCCCGCGGCGATTACTGCGAACCCAGAGCGAACGAAGGAAGTTACCTCACTGGCCGTCGTCGCCGTCGTCGCCGTTATCGTGCTTGGCGGTTATATCAACGCCCGCTCGCCGCGCATCAAAACTCTGAAGCTCGATATCCCCAAGAACGGGTATGGGATGAAGTCGCTCAACATTGCCGTCGCCTCGGACATCCATCTCGGGACGATCGTCTGCAAATTCAAGCTCGAGAGAATTGTCGAGCGGATCAATTCACTCAAACCCGATCTCGTCCTTCTTCCCGGGGATGTCGTGGATGAGGATATCGGTCCGGTCATCAGAAATAATCTCGGCGAAACGCTCAGAAAGATCCGGTCGACATACGGCGTTATCGCGATCACCGGCAACCATGAGTATATCGGCGGAGTGGAGCCGGCATGCAAGTACCTCGTCGAACACGGCATCACCATGCTGCGGGATGCCTGGGTGAAGGTCGCCGACAGCGTGTATGTGGTCGGAAGGGAAGATATCAGCATCCGCGGTTTCACCGGAAAGACGCGCAAGCCGCTGGCGGAGTTGATGACGGGAGTCGATAAAACCTGCCCCGTCATCCTGATGGACCATCAGCCGTTTCGCCTTGCCGAAGCGGAAGAGAACGGCGCCGATCTGCAGCTTTCCGGGCATACGCATCACGGACAATTGTGGCCGTTCAATTTTATTACGAAGAAAGTCTATGAGCTCAGCTGGGGCTATAAGAAAAAAGGGAACACCCATTATTATGTTTCGTGCGGGGTCGGAACATGGGGACCGCCCATCCGGACGGGGAACAGGCCGGAGATCATCAACATCCAACTTCAGTTCGAGTAACACGCACCCGGGGATTCTCAAACTGCAACGCTGCCAGCCCGTCATCTCGGTAGTAGGTTCTTTTGAATAGATGGACGGATTGAAGGAAACAATCAAGCTGTAGCCCTTCGACTCCGCCGCGACGGCTCATCCTGTCCCTACAGGACCCCTTCGGGGAGCAAGCGGAGCGCGCCGCGGCTCCGCTCAGGGTGAACATTTTCTCTCGTTCCCAATCTCCGATCGGGAACAGAGAGATCTCCTCAGCCGAAAGACGAGTTACCGAAGCCGCTCCCAAACAGAGTTTGGGAGCGAGAGTGGGAATCCTCAATCTGCAACATCACCGGCCCGTCATCTCCCTTGACTTTCATCTCCCTTTCTCACACATTGTCCTGAATTTTTCCCCCCTCCGAAATAGCCGATTACTGTGACTTGAAATTTTCAGACCTCGGGCATCGTGTTCACCCGAGAATTGACCTCTTCATTTTTGTTGAAGGAACTGTCAATGAGGGAAAGCTCATCGACGATGAACCGCACGCCCATGGTTGATTCCCCGGCAACGGTGATCCCGCCGGCCAAACCGCGGCTCGATTCTATCGATTTTCTCCGCGGCCTTGTGATGGTGGTGATGGCGCTCGACCACACCCGCGATTTCTTTTCTTACTACCGGTTCGACCCCCTCGATCTTTCAAAAACTTCTTTATTGCTTTTCCTGACCCGATGGATCACTCACTACTGCGCGCCGGTCTTTGTTTTTCTTGCGGGAACGGGAGCGTTCCTCTCCGGGTCGCGCGGCAAAACAAAGCCGGAACTCTCGAAATTTTTGCTCACACGGGGACTGTGGCTGATCGTCCTCGAATTTACGGTGATCCGTTTCGGCTGGCTTTTTAACGTCGATTATATGCTCTCCTTCGGCCAGGTGATCTGGGTGATCGGTGTTTCGATGATCGTCCTGTCCGGGTTGATCTACCTCCCGACGACGGCGGTCGCTATCTTCGGCGTGGCGATGATCGCGCTCCATAATTTGCTCGACCCGGTCACGCCCGCGCAGATGGGGATCTTCGGCTGGCCGTGGCAGATCATCCACAGCGGCGGGTTTTTCTTCTACCGGCCGAATTACGTCTATATCGCGCTGTATCCCCTCATCCCATGGGTCGGCGTGATGGCGGCGGGATACGGTTTCGGGACGATGATGTTGAAAGAGGAACATCTTCGAAAGAAAATACTCCTGCGTCTCGGGCTTGGAATGATCCTCGCGTTCATCGTCATCCGCGCGACGAATCTTTACGGCGACCCGGTTCCCTGGTCCGCACAGAGGAATTTTGTCTTCACGGTCCTATCGTTCATCAAATGTGAAAAATATCCGCCGTCGCTCCTTTATCTCCTCATGACCCTCGGTCCGGCGATCGCGCTTCTTCCGGTGCTGGAAAAAATGAAAGGACGGCTTGCCGATTTCTTCGTGATCTTCGGCCGCGTTCCGATGTTCTATTATGTCCTTCATATTTATCTCATCCATTGTTTGGCGATCGTTGTCGCCGCGTTCACTGTTCACGATGTCGGCTTTCTTTTTTCAAACCAGCCCCCCGGTTCATGGGAGAACTCCTACGGGTTCGGCCTCGGATTCGTTTACCTCATCTGGGCCGCTGTCGTTGTGACCCTCTATCCTGCATGCCGCTGGTTCGCCGCGGTCAAGAAGCGGAGAAAAGATCCCTGGCTTAGCTATCTCTAGAGCCGGAATTCTCTCTCCGTTTCTTCAACACCTCATTGAATTCGCCGCATAAAAATCGTATTATGGTCATAATTCCGAAGCGTTTGCAATGTCTTCCCACTGCCACATATAAGGAAAATCATTAATGAAGTATACTTTAGTTCTCGCAGCCATCGTCCTCAGCTTCGTTTTCTCCTCATGTCAGAATGCCCAACAACACAGAACAGAATTAAAGACCCTGCAGGACAGTGTAAGCTACGGCATGGGAGTTGATTTTGAGAGGAATTTTTTGAAACCAAGGATGATGGAGCTGAACCCGGACGCGTTCGCCCAGGCGCTCAAAGACATGAACGGCGACGGCAAGTCGATCCTGACCGACGAACAATTCCGGTCGGCAATGATGGATTTTCAAACGGAAATGATGGCAACGCACGCCGAGAAAATGAAAGCGGCCGGAGAGAAAAATAAAAAGGAAGGGGAAGCTTTTCTTGCGGAAAATAAAAAGAAAGAAGGAGTGATAACGCTTCCAAGCGGCCTCCAATATAAAGTCATCACGATGGGAAACGGTGAGAAGCCGAAGTCGCAGGATCAGGTATCGGTCAACTACCGCGGGACGCTGGTCGACGGAACGGAGTTCGACAACTCGGCCAAGACTGGCAAGCCTGGGGTTTTTCCCGTGCACGGGATCATTAAAGGATTATCGGAGGCTTTGCAATTGATGCCGGTTGGGTCGAAATGGGAGGTCTATGTTCCGTCGGACCTGGCTTACGGACCGGATGGGCGCGGAATCCAGATCCTGCCGAACGCCGTGCTGATCTTTGATCTCGAGCTTCTGGGAATAGAAAAAGCTACCGCCGCGGGGCATTCACATTGATATGCCGAAAGAGCCAGGCAAGTATGAACGGATTTGGAGGACGATAAAACAGATTCCGAAAGGAAAAGTCGCGTCATATGCCGACGTCGCAGAGCTGACGGGGCTTCCCGGCCAGCAGCGGCTTGTCGGCTACGCGCTCCATCATCTTCCGCACGGCTCCGGCGTTCCATGGCAGCGGGTCATCAACGCACAGGGAAAAATTTCTTTCCCTCCTAAAACCGCACGACACAACAGGCAAAAAAAGCTGCTCGAAAAAGAGGGGGTGGTCTTTGTAAAGGGGAAAGTCGATCTTGAAAAATTCGGCGTCATGCACTGGCTTGAAAGGATGACAGCATGAAACGCAGCGAAAGCTCCGGCACCATCGAGGCTCTTCTCCAAACGATCGATGAATCGTACAACCAACACGCCTGGCATGGCGTGAATCTTCGCGGATCGATCAGGGGATTGACCGCTCCGCAGGCGGCATGGAGGCCGTCCCCCGCCAGGCACAACATTTGGGAAATTGTCGTTCATTGCGCTTACTGGAAATATGTTGTGCGGCGGAAATTGCTGGTGGAGAAAAAAGGAACGTTCCCCTTAAAAGGGAGCAATTGGTTCAAACGCCCCGTCGACGGCGCAGAAAAGGCATGGCGCACGGACATTGAGCTTCTTGAGCTCACTCATGAGCTTTTGCGTGAAGCGGTCGCCGGCCTCACAGCCTCCGACCTCAAACGACATCCCTCCGGAAGCAAATGGACAACCCTTCAAACGGTGTCCGGCATCGTTTCGCATGACGTGTACCACGCCGGCCAAATTCAATTGCTCAAGCGCCTTCAGAAAAAATAATCATCGCTGCAAAATTCTCATGTGAAAGGAAATTTCATGAAGATCCTCATCCCCCTCCTTGCGGCCGCCATCGTGTTTTCGCCCCCCCTCGCCGGCCAGGACCACTCGAACCTACTTGATAACACAACGCGTGACCTGCTGCATGAATCGCTCAGCGGCGAGCTGGCGAAAGAGCATGTCTACCAGATCACGCGGTGGCATCGGATTCAAGGATCGCGTCAATACAGAGATGCGGCGAACTATGTGCTCGGAAAGCTCCGGAGCTATGGTTTTTCGGAGAAGGACGCATACATTGAAACGTTCAAATCCGACGGCAAGACGACCTACCAAACATGGCAGTCGCCGTCCGGCTGGGATATTTCGTGGGCCGAGCTGCGCATGGTCGAGCCGTACGACGAACGGATCGTCGGCTATCCTGAAATTGCGATGAGCGTCATAACGTACTCGGATCCCGGCGACGTCACCGCCGAGCTTGTCTGGGTCGGCAGCGGCGAGAAGGATGAGGATTATACCGGCAAGGATGTGCGGGGAAAGATCGCGCTCGCGACAGGATACGGGGGCACCGTCCACCGTCTTGCAGTCCTGAAGTACGGCGCGAAGGCGGTCGTCTGTTTTCTTGATGACGACCGGGCAAAAGAACATCCCGACATGCTTCAATATACCGGCATGTGGCCGCGGACGGATGAATTGAGCCGCGTGACGTTCGGCTTCAACCTCACGAACAGGCAGGGGACGAAACTCCGCGACATGCTCCTGGCGGGGAAAAAGGTCGTCGTGCACGGGCAGGTGAAAGGGATAGGCCTCGAACCGTATTTCATGGATGTCGTCGTCGCGCACATTCGGGGGACGGAACATCCTGAAGAAGAAATGGTCTTCAGCGCACACCTCGACCACCCGAAGGAATCTTCCAACGACAACGCGAGCGGCTCGGGGGCGATTCTTGACATCGCGCGGACATTAAAAGAGTTGACCGACAACGGGCGGCTGGCGAAACCGAAGCGATCGTTCCGGTTCATTTGGGTCCCCGAATGGAACGGCACGATGCCGTACATCGACTCGCATCCCGAGCTTGTCGGCCCGGAGCTTGGAGGGAAATTCCTTGCCAATATGAATCTCGATATGGTCGGTGAGAACCTCGACCTTCTCCATTCGGAGATGGGTATAACAAGGACGCCGGATTCGAACCCGTCCGCTCTCAACGATGTCGTAGAGAATATGGCGCACATGGTGGACGGGATGGACATCCGGACGCCGCGCGGCAGCCTGTCGCAATTCAACTACCGCATCACACCGTACGAAGGGGGGAGCGACCACATGATGTTCATCGACAGAAAGATTCCGGGGGTCATGTTCAGCCACTCGGATTATACCCACCATACGTCGGAAGACACGCCGGACAAAGTCGACCCGGTCGAGTTGGAACGCACGGAGATCATTTCAACGAGCACGATGTTGTATCTCGCGAACCTCGGCGATGATCAGGCTGTTGACCTCGTTCACCTGACCTACGCAAACTCTGCAAAGCGCTTGGCGGACGCCGGAAGACGAGCGCTCCAATATATTGTGTCAGCATCGGCACAGAATGTGGGCACCGCATGGAATGATGCGCTCAATCTTGTTGGCCATCGGGCTGGATGGGAGATCCGGACCCTTGAATCGATCTTGACCTTCAACAAAAGCGGCAATGTTGGAAGCGAGATCTCTGCAGCCAGCAATGAGCTCAGGCATCAGGAGGAATATTTTGTCCAGGAGCTTCGGAAAGCCGCATTGCACCGCGGTGCGAACGGGAACTCTGCCGCCGAAAATCCCGACACGCGCATCCCCGTTCGCCTGACAAGAGGTCCACTCGATTTCGGCCTTCCTGCCAGCAAGTTGAAGGGAAGCGATTCGCTCTATTATTCTTCGCCCGACTTCACGCTTGGCGGCGATGAGCGGTTCGAACTCGTGAACTTTATCGACGGAAAGAACAATGTCTCGGAAATCAGGAATGCACTCAGCGCCGAGTACTCGCCGGTGCCGACGAGAGCGGTCGCTCATTATCTGGACGACCTTGTGAAGGTCGGGGTGGTCAAGTGGAAGTGAAAAAATAAGCTTGGTATACCGAATTCGGTATTTTGGCTGTTGAGCGTCCCCGGGATGCATTCATGAAAAAATATCTCGTTTTCTTTTTTCTCTTCTTCATCTCCGCTGCGCCCCCTGCTCATCGCGTGACCGGAATGTACCGGCTCCATGCCGGGATGAGGGAAGGCTTCAACGTATGGATCGTCGACGGCGCCGCCGTCCGGCGGGAAATATATCCCGAGTTTTTATACGGCGGAAATCCGCAGCGGTATCCGTTTATTCCTCAAAAAGAAATCTGGATCGATAATGCGATCAGTTGTGAGGAATACGAATACACCGTTGCTCACGAGCTGCTCGAACGGTCGCTGATGGCGAAGCGGGGGATCTCGTACGATAATGCGCACGGTCAAGCGCTTGAGCTTGAACGGAGCATGCGGCGAGCGGACGATTCGCTCTCCCGGGCACACGAGAAAGAAGTTCCCCGTGTTTCGCCGACCGATTGCGACGGCGTAAAGGAGATCGCATCCCTCCCCGATTCGATAAGCCTTCACAACATCTACAGGGTATTCCTGGGGGAGCGGGATGATATGTCGATCTGGATCGTCGACGGGGCAGCGGTCCGCCGCGACATTTATCCCGATTTTGGTTTGAGCGACAACGATCTGGCTTGCCGCTTCATCCCTCAAAATGAGATCTGGATCGACGGGCAAATATCGTGCGAAGAGACCGAATTTTCCGTCGCGACGGAACTTTACGAGCGAGCGTTGATGGCAAAAGGAGTTTCGTACGATAATGCGTATGAACAGGCTCTCCAAGCGATCGGTGAATCCCGGAAGAAGGCCGTTGACACTGCGCGGCAAAAGCCTCCGCTATCCGTCCCGCTGATCTTGGACCGGGAGAAAGGAACCGGGGATGAAAAATGAGTCCAGGCCGTTTCCCAACTCAAGCATCGGAAAAAGGTGATATCCTATTTTGGCCAGTGATTTTTTTAATTTGGATGGCAGGACTCACACTCCGTTTGTGTCAGAATGATATCCCTGAGGGATTTCACTCTCGCTCCCAAATTGAATTTGGAGGAGAGAATGGAAATTCTCAAACTGTATCACTACCGAAAATCCATTGAATAAATATGATATTTTTGTTACCTATGTACGGAAGTACATCAAAATAAATATTTTTTCTGTCTTGGTAAAAATATTGACCCTCCGAAGATATTTTTCGACATTTATACGTGTCCAACCGTTATGAAGATTGGGTGGAAAGAGATGGGAGGTTAATCATGTTCTCATTCTCATCAATCGTTCGTAACAGAATCCTATCTATGCGGCCCGGCGAACTAACCAATCTCGATCGCGTTACTGCAACGATAGTCAACCGAAAAAGTGGTATTGGACTTTATCACTACAATAAGTTGACCTATCTCGTAGAATTTCTTTTCATCAAGAATTTTGGGAAAAGACTTTCAGGGGAGAAGTTTATCAAATATCCACATGGTCCGGTGATTGCAAATTATCACAAGCAAATAGAGAAACTCTGTGGCCATTCAATTTTTAGCGTGGATCTCAAGGAACTGCGAAAAAAGAGGAGTTTTGAGGATTCAGAAAAGGCAAAAGTATCAATTCAAAAAACCGGCACAACTGAAGAATATCTTTATCCAACCTCAATAGTTCAGGATTTCATTTATGGGGTCGTTGACAAGTATGGTGAGTATTCTACCGATGAATTAGAAAGAATCGTGTATTCGACTGCTCCAGTAATCAACTACAAGAATTCGCTTTTCAAAAAGGTAACGGGAGGATATGTTTTGGTAGGTGATTGCATCACAATGAAAGACTATAAGAATCCAATTACGGAGGGGAGAAAAAGGGCGTTAGAGCATTTAGAAAAATATCCTACGGTGAACTGGAAACAGCAAAAAGAACTAATTAGGGAGTTTGCACCGTTGGAGAATTTGCGCCCTCAGCATGATCCCTAAAATTAGACTACCACAGCCCAGAGAGGTGTGGTCTGCAATTGACAAAGACATCAAGCTTCACGACACCAAGAGAGTTTTTAAGGGGCCGCGCTTTGTTCTTGTTGTCATGTTAAGGGACTTGGTTGAAGACCACGAATCCATTTTCAATATAATTCCTTTGTCTGCTTCTGCTAAACCAGACCGCCTTACATTTCCAATTCATAAGGGGTACGAAGATATCGCCCAGGGCTTTAATCCCAAAGAATCATCATGTGCGGTTGTGAATTTTTATCAACCGTTTGAATTTCCTTCTTTTAAGCACTATAAAGGAAGAATTGATGAGACTACGTACGAGGCAATCAAAACACTTCTTTGCAAAGAAGTAATTGGCTATAATGACCTTGATTATAGCATATAATCCAAATTTTTCTCCTCAAAAATCCCCTCGCCGGCTCTAACCGCTTCGCCCTTCCGAAAAGGCCGAACCACGACCCAAGACTCGCTCTCTCGAATATGCCGCGCATTCGGATTCTCTGCAATTTTGTAAATAGACCACTTGTCCGGTGTTCGCATTGATTTTGCCAGTGCATACGCTTCTTCTCTGGAAAGCCATTTACTAAGGCAAAACATTAGTTGTTTCTCTTTCAGGTTTTTCTCATTACCTTTATTCATACCACTCCAAAAATATTAGGGGAACGCCAAATGGGAAAAAAACACGCAAAGAGAGCCGCAAACAGCCCCAATAAAAAGATAGCCGAAAAACCTGCCAATACCCCTTTTTTGACAGAAGGCGATTCGCCAACAATGACAAGCGAAGACCAAAAGGATGAAAAAGCATATGAGATAAATCACCCTTGGCTGTCTGATTTCAAGAAAAATCGCTCCGCTTATATTTTGGGATTTGTAACCATCTGTCTTGTTATTACCAGTGGCATACAAACATGCATATCTAAAGTTGCTACCGATGCCGAACTTCGAGCTTATGTCGGAGTAAGCCGAATCGATACTCTTTATTTCAAAAAGCCATATGAAATGGCTAAGATTTCTATTACAAATAGTGGTAAGACTCCCGCCAAAAAGGTAACCATCACCTACATATTTGAATACTTGGCGAGAGATACTCTCGCATATATTGATAGTATGTTTCTGGCAGGAGGAATTGATAAAGAAATGTATAGTCTTTCTCCTGGAGAAACTTACGTTCTCCCCGTAAGGCCTACAATGGTCGATCAACCTGACTCCTGTAAGTGGTGGGTTCCAGATACCGCTCATAACGCAAGACAGGTTTACGGGAAGATTGTTTACTTTGACAATCGGGACGTGAAACATCGAACGGTTTTCGCGTTCCAATGGGAGTTCTTGACCAAAAGCTACCGAAGGGTCGGTGGAATGAACTACTTCGACGATGATCAGGAAGATCCACAGGGAGAGAGGTATCCCTTTAAGGATAAAAAATAGGGTATGCCAAATTCCTCTCCCTGAAAATTTGCATCCCGATTCCGTTTCAAATTAAAGGCTCCTCTCAAACTGGAACACCACCGAAAAGCGAGCTCAATTTGAAACCGTCTGATTTTTGCTTACATTCACAACTGTTTTCGTGCTGTCCGGCGGAAATTTGGAATGATGCTAATCTCACGTTCAATTAGAAGAAGGACCAATTCCATGAAACGTTCACTCTTGCTTTGCACAATGCTTGTGCTGTTCGTTCAGCTTGCGCTCTCTGCCGAAGGGGGATACAAAGATCCGCAGACGCCGGTTGAGAAACGGATCGACGATTTGATTTCAAAAATGACGCTTGAAGAAAAGATCGACATGCTGGGAGGAACCGGATTCGGCACGAAACCGAATGCACGCCTCGGCATTCCTGAGCTGAAAATGACCGACGGCCCTGTAGGAGTCCGATGGGGAACCTCCACGGCGTTTCCGGTGGCGGTCATGCTTGCGTCGACGTGGGACACATCGCTGGCGGCAAAATACGGATGGGCGATCTCGCAGGAGGTGAAGGCCAAAGACCGCAACGTCATCCTCGGGCCATGCATCAACATCAATCGCGTCCCTCAAGGGGGAAGAAATTTTGAGAGCTACGGCGAAGATCCGTACCTCACTTCCCGTGTCGCTGTGTCGTATGTCCGGGGAGTCCAGAGCGGCAACGTCGCTGCCACGGTCAAACATTACGCCACGAATAATCAGGAATTTGAGCGTGATATCATCAACAACAAGGTCGGCATGCGTGCGCTGTACGAAATATATCTTCCCGGATTCAAAGCGGCCGTTGAAGAGGGAGGGGCTCTCGCGATCATGGCAGCATACAACAAACTGAACGGATCCTTCTGTGCCGAAAATACATTCCTTCTTCAACAAGCGCTGAAAAAAGAATGGCAGTTCCAGGGGCTCGCGATGTCCGATTGGGGAGCGGTGCACAGCACGCTCGCAACAGCAAATAACGGACTCGACCTTGAAATGCCGACCGGGGACTTCCTCAACAAAGAAAAGCTTATGCCGCTGATCAAGGAAGGCAAAGTCACGGAGGCGACGATCGACGATAAAATCAGACGCATCCTCCGCGTGATGTTCCGCCTCGGACTCTTCGATGCCGTTCCGTCCGAGAAGCCGCAGGCCGACGCCGCTCCGCAGCGTTCCGTTGCATTGGATGTCGCGCGCGGGGGAATCGTCCTGCTCAAGAACGACAATAATGCGCTCCCTCTTTCCATCTCGTCGCTGAAATCGGTTGCGGTTATCGGTCCGAACGCCAACGTCGCCCGCACCGGCGGCGGAGGCAGCTCGATGGTGAATCCATCTCCCGCTGAATCGCCGCTCGCCGCGTTGAGAAGGATGTTCGGAAAAGCTGTGACCTTCAATTATTTGATCGGAGCGGAAATGCCGGGAGCGATCACGCCGATCAGTTCCGATCTGCTCTCACCTCCGAACGAGCCGGGTAAAAAAGGCTTGCTCGGAGAATATTTTAACAATGAAGATCTGCACGGAGAACCGGCGCTCCGCCGTGTTGACTCGACCGTGAATTTCGACTGGGGTGATGGAAGTCCGGCCCCCGGAGTAATCGGCGTCGACAGCTTTTCCGTCCGGTGGACCGGGACGCTCCATGCAGCTGAATCCGGCACGTTCGAATTTTCAGTATCGACCGACGACGGCGTCCGTTTTTATATCAACGATACGCTGTTGATCGACAACTGGAGCCAGCATGCCGAGGAAGCCCGGACCATCAATTACGTGATGGAAGCGGGAAAATCGTACGACATTAAAATGGAATATTATGAAAATCAGGGGGGCGCGGTCGCGCGGCTCGGGCTTGCAAAACCGAGCGAGGATAAAATACCCGGAGTCGTCGCCCTCGCGCAAAAGAGCGATGCGGCGATACTGTTTGTGGGCGATTCGCAGCTGCAGGAATCAGAAGGGTTTGACCGTCCGACGATCGATCTGCCGGCGGCCCAGGTGAATTTGATCAATGCTGTGACAAAAGCGAATCCCCGCACGATCGTCGTGCTCGAAGCCGGGGCGCAGATCGTGATGGAAGACTGGGTTAACCACGTCAGCGCTCTTGTAGAAGCATGGTATCCGGGGCAGGAGGGAGCCCAGGCAATTGCGGAAGTCCTCTCCGGAGCGGTCGATCCGTCGGGCAAACTCCCCGTCACCTTCCCGAAGAAATGGGAAGATTGTTCGGCGTACGGTTCATATCCGGGAGCCAATCACGAGACGGAATACAACGACGGCATCCTTGTCGGCTATCGCCATTTCGACACGAAGAAGATCGATGTCCGATTTCCGTTCGGCTATGGATTATCCTACACAAAATTCTCCATTACCGATCCAAAGGTTGTGCCTGCGGCTAATGGCGCAACTAATGAATACGCCGTGACCGTCAGCGTCGAGAATACCGGAAGTGTGGCCGGGGCGGAAGTTGTGGAGGTGTATGTCCATGACGACGGAGCGAAAGTTCTCCGGCCTGAGAAAGAACTAAAGGCCTTTGCAAAAGTCTTCCTGCAGCCGAAAGAGAAAAAGGAAGTTACGCTCCATCTCGGTAACAGCTCGTTTGCGTATTATGACGATGTGAAAGCCGAATGGGCAACATCGAAAGGTACGTATCAAATCCTGATCGGAACATCGTCGCGAGATCTGCCGTTGAAGGAAACGATACAATTGAAGTAACGGAGGGGCGTGCTTTGCGAGTCTCGCTCCCAATCTCCGATTGGGAGCGCCGCACTCCAGGGATGCGGTATCTCGTTCTGAACGTCCGCGTTGGGAACAAAAGAAACAGGCTCTGAACCATGCCCAAACCCCGCGAAGAAAAACCGCTGACGATACAATGCCCGAATTGTCACCAGACAAACGAGCCCGATTTTAACGAAACGACGAAGCGGTATGTCTGCCCTCTTTGCGCAGCTCCTGTCGATGCCCAGGTGATCATCGAAAAGAAAAAACGGGGAATAAGATAACGATCCCTTTTCATGCCGCTGCGCCTTTGCCCCCCTTTCTTGCTTCTCTCCCCAATAATCGCTACACTTTTGCTGACAACGATTGCTCTTGTGCTGGCGTGATATATTCCCGCTTGTCTCACAATGGTAAGGAGTGTCATCATGGAAAAGCCGATCACACCAATGAAGTGTTGCTCCTTTTTCGTCTCTCTTTTGCTTGCCTTTGCCGGTCTCGGATGTCTTGCAAGTGAAATCACCGAGTACAAAATCACGATGAATGACGACGGAAAAAGCGGAACGATTGTTTCCACAATGCGTAATGTACAATCGGACGAGTCGGATCAGACAAAGCAGTCCAAAGACTTCGACGAAGCGATCCGCTCATGGAAGGGGGACGATTATCTTCTCGAACGGATGCACGACGGGCTGTATGTCAAAGAGCGGAGCCTGGCCATCGAGGACAGCGTCCTTGTCTGGACGGAAAAAGCGATTTTTGCCAATCTTGACGATGTCTTCAAGCACGAATTCCACAACGATACACTCCGGTTTGTGATCAAAGGGGATCAATCTCTCGTGGCGACGAACGGCGTTGTGATTCCGGGAAAAGACAGCACCGTCGTCTACTGGAATACCCTCACGACGAAAGAGATCCTGCTCACCACCAGAGAAAATAATTTTGCGCCGAAGTCCGATTTTGCCGCCCGGTTCAAGGCGTATCTTCATCAGAAGAATTAGAAATATCGTTCGCTGACCGATGTCTCAGACCTTTTCACAGAGCTTTCAAGCCGGCCGCAAAGCGATCCTTTCGCCCGGCACACTGTTCCTTCTGCTGTTTGCCTGCGCGAAATTATTGATTCATCTCTATACGAACGCCTTCGCCGGATACGGCATATTCCGCGATGAGCTCTACTATGCCGCATGCAGCGAGCATCTCAGCGCAGGGTACGTCGATCAGCCTCCTCTTTCCATCTTTATTTTAGTGGTGAACCGGTTTTTGTTCGGCGATTCGATCTTCGCAATCCGTCTGCTTCCCGCCATAGCGGGGGCGGCAACAGTTTTTCTTACCGGCCTTATGGCGCGGGAGCTCGGCGGCGGGAGGTTTGCTCAGGGGATCGCTTCGCTCGCCGCGTTGGTGTCGCTTATTCTTCTTGCGATGGACGGATTTTTTTCAATGAACGCATTCGATCTCCTCTTTTGGGCCTGGTCTGCGTACCTGCTTGTCCGTCTTGTAAACACCGGCGATAAAAAATACTGGCTGCAGCTCGGATTCCTCCTGGGCCTGGGATTGCTGAATAAGATCAGCGTCCTCTGGCTCGGTCTGGGAATTTTGGCGGGCGTTGCCGCAACCTCGGAACGACGCTGGCTGAAGACCGAATATCCGTACATCGCCGGCGGAATCGCCTTCGCGCTGTTTCTTCCTTTTATTCTCTGGAACGCAGCGCACGGCCTGGCACATCTCGAATTCATCGGGAATGCATCGGGCCACAAATATTCCTCGCTCACGCCGATGATCTTTCTCAGCGGGCAGCTGCTTCTGCAAAACCCCGTCACTCTTCCGCTGTGGCTCGCCGGCCTTTTTTGGGTTCTCTTTTCGAGAACGGAAAAACGCTACCGCCTCTTGGGCTTTATCTATCTTACCGCAATGACCGTGCTGCTCGTGAACGGACACAGCAAACCGGAATACCTGTCTCCGGCGTATCCGGCTCTCTTCGCCGCCGGGGGCGTCGCGATTGAAAAGTGGACCTCATCGGGAATAGCGCGCTGGATTCGTCCCGTGTACGGCGTCGTTGTTGCCGCGGGAATTTTTTTAGCTCCGTTGGCTATTCCAATCTTACCAGTCGAGACGTACATCCGCTTCGCCGATCTTCTGGGGATAAAACCTTCAACTCCCGAAGGAAAGAAATTGGACAGTCTTCCTCAATTCTATGCGGACATGTTCGGGTGGGAAGAGAAAGCGGCGGCGGTGGCGAAGGTCTATCATTCGCTTTCTCCGCAGGACCAGGCGGTCTGCGCGATCTTTGGGGATAATTACGGCCGGTGCGGTGCGATCGATTATTATTCCAAGAAGTATGACCTGCCCAAAGCGATCGGTCCGCACAACAATTATTGGCTCTGGGGGCCGCGCAATTATACCGGTGAGCTTGTTATTATTCTCGGCGGAGACTTGAAAGGGAAGACCGATAGATTTGAAAGTGTGACGATCGCGGATACCGTGAGAAGTAAATATGCGATGCCGTATGAAAACAACCTCGCCATCTATGTCTGCCGGAATCTAAAGGTGCCCCTCCGGGAATTGTGGCCGCAATTAAAGCATTATGAATGATCGTCGAACGGCAATTGCCGAATGGCGAATGTCCGCCGTTACCGGCGCCCGGCAATTGTCACGAGTTCACCATGCGTAAGAATCAATCCCCCGATGAACAACATGGTTCTTCAACGTGACCTTCCATGAAAAAATAAAAAGTGCCGGAGTTGTCGGTTGCGGAGGAGCGGGATTTCCCTCGCATGTTAAGGCGGCATCCAACGCCGAATACGTTCTTGCAAATGGCGCGGAATGCGAACCTCTTCTTCATAAGGATCTGGAATTGCTGGTGCGGGAACCCGAGCCCGTTGTCCAGGGGATGGTTCAATTGATGTCATCGACGGGAGCGAAGAAAGGGATCCTGGGCGTCAAGAAAAAATACGAAGAACGGCTCGGCGCTGTGAAATCGTCGCTTGAAAGGACGAACATCGAACTGAGACTGCTTGGAGATTATTATCCGACAGGGGATGAATACATTCTGGTGTATGAGACGACGAAACGGCTCGTTCCGCCGCAGGGCATCCCTGCCGACATCGGCGTCATCGTCAACAATGTCGAGACATTGCGGAACATGTATTATGCGTCCGAAGGAGTTCCGGTCACCGCAAAATGCATTACGGTTGCGGGGGCGGTCAAAGAGCCGTCAACGTTTACCGTTCCCCTTGGGATCAGCTTCGCAGACGTTATTGCGGCGGCGGGGGGAGCAACGGTCACCGACTACGCTGTTTTCGTCAGCGGGATCATGATGGGAAAGCTCGCCACGGATATGTCCCTTCCGGTGACCAAAACTTGCGCCGGCCTGGTCGTTCTGCCTGTTGAACACCGGCTGATGACAAGGAAAAGTTTGCCCGAACAATCGAAGCATCGCATTGGGAAATCGGCGTGCGACCAGTGCAGTTACTGCACGGAGTTTTGCCCCCGGTATCTCTTGGGTTACGATGTGCAGCCGCACAAGGTCATGCGAAGCCTCAGCTTCACGGCATCCGGCCAAGATCTTTGGAACCAATGGGCGCAGCTCTGCTGCTCCTGCGGGCTCTGCACGCTGTACGCTTGTCCTGAAGATCTGTACCCGAAGGAAGCATGCGACAAGGCAAAGGTCGATCTCAAAGCAAAGGGAATAGCATGGAACGGCAGCCGGGACGTGAAACCTCATCCCATCTACGACGGGAGACACGTTCCGTTGAAACAACTTATCGGAAAACTTGGCGTAAAAGATTATGACGTGCCGGCCCATTATCGCGAAAGGAATTTTCGTCCGGAAAGCGTGCGGATACCCTTGTCCCAGCATATCGGAATGCCGGCGACTCCGGTTGTGAGATCCGGAAGCGCTGTGAAGGCAGGGGAAGTCATCGCTGATATTCCGGAAGGGAAACTCGGTGCGCGTATTCATGCCAGCATCCCGGGTATTGTCGCGCTGCGTGAAGGAGAAATTGTCATTGAACAAAAATAGACGCGAGGGAAAATCATGCCAGAAATGAATTCCATCGGCTTGATCGAACTTTCCAGCATTGCCGCCGGATATTTGGTTGGCGATGCGATGCTCAAGGCTGCGGACGTTGAATTGCTTCTCTCCCGCAGCATCTGTTCGGGGAAATACATCGTCATGGTCGGCGGCGACGTTGCTGCCGTTCGCGCGAGCGTCGATGGAGGCACAGTGAGCGGCACGGGTATGGTCATCGATTCATTCGTCATCCCTCACGTTCACAAAGATGTCTTCCCGGCGATTTCCGGAACATCGCAGGTTGAGGTCCTTGAGGCGCTTGGGATAGTCGAAGCCTTCAGCGTTGCTTCGTTGATCGAGGCGGCCGACGCCGCCGTAAAAACCGCGCGCGTCAAGCTCATTGAAATACGTCTCGCAATGGCGCTCGGCGGGAAAGCGTTTGTCACATTGACGGGAGATGTTGCCGCCGTCCGGTCGGCGGTTGATTCGGCAGGAGCAGTATGCGCAGAACGCGGCCTGCTTGTCAACAAAGTGGTCATCCCTAATCCGCGGAAAGAACTTCTGAAAGAAGTCCTTTAACAATTAACGATCAACAATGAGCAATGAACAAGAGTCATTGGGATCGAGTGCCGCTCCTTAATAGTTCATTGTTCATTGTCATTGGTCATTGAATTATGTCTTCTGATATCGTCCTTCGTACGATCAACCTCGGCAAGCGCTATAAGAACCGCTGGGCCGCAGAGGATGTGAACCTCGAGATCCGCCGCGGCGACGTCTTCGGATTTTTGGGCCCGAACGGCGCCGGCAAGAGCACGACCATCCGGATGATCTTTTCGCTCATTCAGCCGACGGCCGGTTCTGTAGAGCTGTTCGGCCATCTCCTCGAAAAAGAAAGGGAACAGGCGCTCGCAAAGGCGGCCGGCATCGTCGAAAAGCCCGATTTCTATCTGTATCTTACCGCGTACCGCAATATGGAGATCGCCGGCTCGCTGACGCTCGGGAAAACTCCCGAAAGAAAAAAGATCATGGAGTCGCTGGCGGCCGTCGGCCTCGATGACCGGCACGGGGACCGGGTGAAGACATTTTCGCACGGCATGAAACAGCGGCTCGGCATTGCGCAGGCGCTGCTCTGCGACCCGGAACTGATCGTGCTCGACGAGCCGACCAACGGCCTCGACCCGCAGGGAATGAAAGAAGTGCGCGAATTGATCGTTCGCCTCTCCAAAGAGAACGGCATGACCGTGTTCCTTTCGTCGCACCTCTTGAACGAAGTCGAACAGGTCGCGACACGCATGGCCATCATCAATAAAGGAAGGCTGGTGGTGCAGGGGAGCGTCGACGAGCTGCTACGCGCCAGCGCACACCGGATCCGGATCGTTGCGGAGCCTCAAAAGAAAGTGATGGGAATTTTGACGAAGTTGAAAAACGTCAGATCGCCGGAGGTGGAATCGCCGGGTATTGTCGCAACGGTCGAAACAAAAGATATTCCATCGGTCGTGGCGAAATTGGTGGCGGCCAAGTGCAAGGTCTTTTCTGTACAGGAGCAGCGGTCGCTGGAAAAATATTTCCTCTCGGTCACTGAAGAAAATGAGAACGATCATCGAACGCAGCTACCATGATTAATCTTCTTTACTACGAATTGTTCAAGACGTACGCAAAGTGGAGGACGTACATCGGGTTCATCGTCGTCGCGGTCATCATTCCCCTGGTGATGTGGGCGATGAAGGCCGAAGGGGGAAGGTTCATCCAGTATCAGATGCGGACGCTGCAGAGCGATTTCTTCATTACCGGCAATCTGTTCAACGGATGGGTCATCGCGCAGTTGATCATGAACAGCTTGTGGGTGCACGTGCCGTTTCTTATCAGCCTCGTCGCGGGCGACCAGCTCGCCGGGGAAGCGACGGCCGGGACCTTCCGCCTGACGCTCATCCGCCCCGTCTCGAGGGACCGCATTCTCAATTCCAAGTACATTACGACGTTGCTCTATACCGCGTCCCTCGTCTGTTCGATCGCTCTGCTCAGCGTCGGACTCGGTCTTGCACTCTTCGGCAGCGGCGACCTTCTCGCCATCGACCGGGACACGCTGACGATCCTGCCGGAATCGCAGATGTGGACGCGGTTTGCCCTCGCGTACGGCCTTGCGATCGTTTCGATGTGGGTCGTAGCGTCGCTGGCCTTTTTGTTCTCGTCGTTCGTCGAAAATGCCATCGGCCCTATCATCGCAACGATGGCGGTGGTGGTGGCGCTTCTTGTCATCTCGAACCTGCCCGTGGAATTGTTCGAGCCGGTCAAGCCGTTCCTTTTCACGACGTACCAAAACGTCTGGCAGCAGGCGTTCAAAAATCCGCTGGACTGGGGGTTGATCGAAAAATCGTGCGCCGTCCTCGCCGCCTATAGCATCGGCTTTTGGGCGATCACGCTTTTTGTTTTCCGGAAGAAAGACATTCTCTCTTAACGGCTCCCATCAACGGACGAAAGAAGATCCATGCAGATTCGCCAAAGCCTTGCTGATTTCAAGAACGGATTCCACCCTACCTTTTGGGTGGCGAACGGAATGGAACTGTTCGAGCGCCTCGCCTATTACGGACAAGCGACGGTCCTGAGCATTTACCTGCGCGATCATCTCCATTTCAACGAGATCGAGGCGGGGCAGATCTCCTCGGTCTTCGGCGGTTTGCTGTGGATGTTTCCTATCATTGCCGGCACGCTCGCCGACAAATTCGGCTTTCGCAAAGCGTTCTCAGTGGCGTTTGCCATGCTCGCGGTCGGCTACTTCCTGATCGGCACCACCGGCATGAGCATGTTCGCAGGACTCTACAGCGGCTTGCCGCTGTATTGGGTTCTTGTCGTGATGTTCATTTTCACGGCCATCGGCGGTGCGTTCATCAAGCCGTCTGTGCTTGGAACCGTTGCCGCGACCTCGAGGACGGAGACGAAATCGCTCGGCTATGCCGTCTACTACTGGCTGGTCAATATCGGAGGAGCGACGGGACCGGCGATCGCCTATTTTGTCCGCGACAGCATTGGGATCGAGTACGTTTATCTTGTATCGTCGCTGAGCTGCGCCGCGATGTTTCTGGTGAACATCCTCTTCTATAAAAATGCCGAATCCGCCGAAACGGTCGTTGTCGAATCTCTTTCGGTGAAATTCCGGAATCTCGTCGTCGTGCTCAGCAACTGGAAGTTCATGGTCTTCCTGATCATCTTCTCGCTCTATTGGATAATGTTCTGGCAGATCTACATCGTCATCCCATACTACATTACCGATTACATTTCCAAAGACGCGCCGTTCGAGATCATTCAATCGACCGGGGCGTGGGGGATCATTCTGCTGCAGCTTGTCGTCAACAGGATGACGAAACACATCCCTACCGGGGCGGCTCTTGTCGTCGGGTTTGCAACATGCACGCTCTCGTGGCTCCTCATCGCGCTCCATCCGAGCATCTGGGTGATCGTCGGCAGCCTGGCGGTCTGGTCGCTCGGCGAGATGACACAGGCGCCGCGCTACTACGAATATATTTCAGGACTTGCTCCGAAAGGACAGCAGGGACTGTTCCAGGGATACGGATTTCTTCCGATCGCCATCGCCTGGCTGGTCGGCGGCCCGTTCGGCGGGTGGCTCTATGTGACGTTCGCAAAGACCTCGCATCCGTCCACCGTTTGGTACTCGATCTTTGCGGTCGGCGTTGTTGCGACGATCCTCATGGCGATCTATAACAGATTCATCGCGATGCATAAGACAATTCAGGAAGCAGCATAACGCTATCAGCGGAGGAATGAGATGATGAAAACAACGATGGTAAAAATTTTTGCCCTGCTTTTTATGGGAACCGGCATTCTGTCTGCTCAGTCAATGACGGCCGATGAGGTTCTACGCAATGTGAAGAAGCAGTTCGATCTGGTGACCGACTACACGGTCGACTTAAAGGTCACGGTGGATATGGAGAAGATGCAGATTCCGGAGATGCTCGTCAAACTCTATTTTAAGAAACCGGATAAGGTCTATGTGGAATCGAAAAGCTTTTCGATGGTCCCTCGCGACGCTGTCGGCATGAACCCTGCGCAGTTCATCGATAAATTCGATGCCACATTAATGGAAACTCAGCAGAAGGACGGCGTGAGCCTCTATAAAATAAAATTGGTCTCCAAACCAGAAAAAGGAAAGCCTGTCCGCGAGAGTTACATCTGGGTCGATGGTGCCCGCTGGGTTGTCACACATTTTGAATCGTCGCCGTCGGAAGTTCGGAAAGTCATCGCCGATCTTGAGTATGAGAAGATAGGGGGGAAATACATTCTCCCGTCTAAGGTGGAGCTTCGAATGGAAACCCAACAGTCGGCCGATTCTACCGCCGAAAAGATGTATCCACCTCAACGGATGCCGAGAAAGGGAAAAACTGTTATCCTCTATTCCGATTACAAAGTGAACACCGGATTATCGGACGACATCTTCCAGAAGAAGGAACAGAACAGCAAACAGTAGGCAGGGTTTTTATTCTGGTGTTACCGAGAGGAACGTCGTCACTGTTTCGAAGAATTTTTCCGGTTCATCCAGCCAGGGGAAATGTCCGCTCCCTTCCATCATCATCAGTTCCGCACGGGGAATTTTTTGCGCCATCAATTCGGACCATGACGGCGAGACGTGAACATCATGCCTTCCTCCGATGATCAGCGTCGGAACGGCAATCTCATTCAGGCGCTGAGTGACGTCATATCTCGCCAGCTCGTTCATCGCAAAATATTGATTCCGCCTCGGATCGAACTCCGCATCCCTGAAGACCCCGTCGACCGTTTTTCTCCCTTCCTCCGTCCGAACATCGAACTGATAGATCGTCCGGTTGAACTGCTTGACCCGTTCTTCCTGCGGCAGCGAACGGATCTCCTTTGAAAGCCGCTGATACTGCGGGTAGAGGGGATGACCGGGGTCGCGGAACGTCCCGGCGTGAAATTGTCCGGTAGGGGACGAGCAAACAACGATCAGCTTCTTCACATGCTCCTGATGGGCCAGCACGTACTCCAGCGCTGCCCATCCAGCTGCCGACTGCCCCATCACATTCCACTTTTCAACGCCGAGGTCGGCGCGTACCTGTTCCATGTCGCTCACAAGAGTCGGAATGCCGTACTCGCTTTTATTGTTCACTGGCCCCGATTTTCCCGTTCCTCTTGGGTCAAGACGGATGAGTGTAAAATCTTTAGCCAGGCGCTCCAGCATCGTCCATCGGTGGCCGTCGATCCCCCATGTGACAGGGCAAATAAAAAGGGGTTCTCCGCCGCCGGCGACGGAATAGTAAAGGTGTGTCGAGCCAACGGAAATCTGAAATTCGCCGGTTTTCATGCCGTAATATACGAAAAAAAGCCCTTCGTACAGCGAAAGCCAGAGTTCTTGGTTGATGTAGAACCGGATTTCATCCGGCCCGATAACTTGGGGAATCCGTTCTGGGCAGCTCTAAGTTTGACAATTTCCTTTCTCGATCCCAAACTCTGTTTGGGAACATCTTCGGCAATATTTCTTTCGGCACAAGTCATCGAGCCCCAGATTCGCTCCGTTCCCAATCTGAGATTGGGATCCCTCGTCCCAGAAGGTTCCAAGCTGAGACGGTAACACTACCACACCCCGCGAGATTTGACTTTTGTTTCTCTAAATATTATTTTAGGTATGACTAAATTTAACCGGCCTAAATATGCCCAGCATCAGCGCAGAGAATTACTTAAAGAATATTTACGAGCTTGAATCGGGGAAGAAGAAGGTCACCACAAGCCGCCTCGCTTCGAAGCTGAAAATTTCCCCCGCATCCGTTACGGACATGGTGAAGAAGCTTTCTGAAAAGGGCTTTCTCCGCCACGAGCCGTATAAAGGAGTGGCCGTGACGGAAAAGGGGAAGCGCTCCGCGCTCCAGATCATTCGCAAACACCGGTTGTGGGAAATGTTCCTCGCGGAGGTGCTTCATTTTTCGTGGGACACGATCCATGAAGAGGCGGAAGAATTTGAGCACATCATGTCCGAGAGGATGGAGGAGAAGATCGACGAGGTGCTCGGGTATCCAAAGGTCGATCCGCACGGCGATCCTATTCCTCAAAAGGATGGGACGATCGCAACGATGAACATTCGTCCCCTCGGCGAGGCCGGAGAGGGAATGACGGTCCGCGTCCTGCGCGTCCATGACGCGAACCCGGAGCTGTTGCAATATGCCTCATCGATCGGGCTCTCGCTCAACAAGCGGATCTTCGTGAAGCAAAAAAATAAATTCGATGATTCCCTGGTCGTAAAGATCGGGACGAGGGAAACCGTCGTCAGTTCTGTGCTGGCAAAAAATATTTTTATCGAAGCGTAAACGGGAACAATGAAAAATTCTCGATCGTCATCGGAGATAGGGCACGTGTCGCTGGAGGGAGTGCACGGCACTGTCGCCGTCCCGAAACACGAGGCCGGTTTCTGGAAGAGTTGGCGGGCGTTTGTCGGGCCTGCAGTCCTCGTCAGCGTCGGGTACATGGACCCCGGCAATTGGGGAACCGATCTGCAGGGGGGCGCCCAGTTCAAGTACGGGCTGCTCTGGGTGGTCGGGATGGCCAGCGTCATGGCGATCTTTCTCCAGGTGATCGCCGCCCGTCTCGGCGTTGTGACCGGAAAAGACCTCGCTCAGTGTCTTCGGGATTGGTATCCGAAATGGACCCGGTGGCCCAACTGGCTGTTTTCGGAAATTGCTATCGGTGCCTGCGACCTGGCTGAAGTTCTCGGCAGCGCCGTCGCCCTCAATTTGTTGTTCCATATTCCGCTGTTGTGGGCTGTCATTATTACGGGCCTCGACGTGATCCTGCTGCTCGGGTTGCAGCGATTCGGGATGCGCACGATTGAAGCGATCGTCCTGCTGCTGGTGGCAACGATGGGCGTCTGTTATTTCATCGAGATATTCATTCTCTCGCAGACTCAGCCGAGTTTTGTCGAAATGGGGACTGCACTGATTTCTCCCAGCTTTCGGCAGGTCGGGATGATCTACGTGGCGATCGGCATTATCGGTGCGACGGTGATGCCGCACAACTTGTATCTCCATTCAGCGCTCGTGCAAAGCCGCAAACTGCAGAAGGACGAAGCATCTATTCGGCAGGCGGTAAAGTTCAATACCATAGATTCCGTGATCGCGTTGAGCATCGCGTTCTTGGTGAACGCTGCGATTCTTGTCCTTGCCGCGATCGTTTTTTTTGGGAAGACGAGCGTTGCAGCCGCCGGCGGACAAATCGTGCAGCTCGCGGCGGAGAGCGATTGGATCCGCGTTGCATACCTTACCCTTGCCCCGCTGCTGGGGACGGTCGTTGCGAGCACCCTCTTCGCCGTTGCGCTTCTCGCAAGCGGTCAAAGCAGCACGATCACCGGCACGCTTGCCGGCCAGGTCGTCATGGAAGGCTTCATGCATTGGAGGATCAAGCCCTGGATTCGGCGCCTCATTACGCGCACGCTTGCGATCCTGCCGGCAATCTTCATCATCGGCCTCCGCGGCGACAGCAGCGTAACGGACCTCCTTACTCTCAGCCAGGTCGTCCTCGCGCTTCAGCTCCCGTTCACGATGTTTCCCCTCCTTCTGTTCACAAGCTCCGGAAAGCGCATGGGGATGTGGAAGAATGGCGTTTTCCTGATGATCACCGGGTGGGGGAGTGCAATTCTGATCACAATTATGGATATTTACGCCCTGCCGGATTCGTTGACAGCGGCATGGCGGGTTATCACCGGCGGATAAAATTCTTCCTTCAGTCCAAAAGGATACTTCGATGTATAAAACGATTCTCGTAACGCTGGATGGGACTCCGACCGACAGGGCGATCATCGAGCACATCAAACAGCTCGCCCACTTCATGAAGAGCAAAGTCGTCTTATTGCACGTTGCCGATGGGTGGGCGGCGCGCACCTTCGGTTCGGATGCGGTCAGCCCGGAGCTCGTTCAGGACAAGAAATATTTGGAAGATGTGACCGCGGAGTTCCGGTCAGGCGGCGTCCCCGCCGAGGCAGAATTGGCGTACGGCGAACCGGCGGAAGAAATTGTCAAATGGATCAAGAAGGGGGGATGCGACCTTCTGGCCATGAGCACCCACGGTCACCGGCTGGTGGCCGACTTGTTTCTCGGTACGACTGTGACGAAAGTCCGGCACGGCGTGAGCGTGCCGGTCCTCCTCCTCAAAGCCAAATAGCGCAAAACAACGAATACGATTGATGCAGACCCGAAGAATTCCTTCCGTCGTGCTTCTATGCCTTTCCCTGGCGAGTTACTCGCGCAGTCATCCGACGCATGCTGCCGACGGCAAAGACGAAACAGATTTGCGAGTATCGGTTTATGACGCAAAGGAAAAAATTCCCATCGGTCTCGCGCGGGTAGTATTGCAGCGCGGAAGTAAATTTATTGCACAGAGCCCGACCAACATGGTAGGTCAGGCTCTGTTTCGTACAATTCAGCCGGGCGCGTACAAGCTGACCGCCTGGTTCATCGGGTATGAAATTTTTGTCGATTCCATCCTCGTAGACTCGGATCACGCAAGCCTCACGATTAATCTCCAGCCGCTGGGAAATCAAACTCAGACTGTTGAAGTTGTCGGTCAGCGCGAGCTTGGCGTCTCGAATATCGACTTGGCGACCGGCAATCAGACCTTCGAGTCGGAAACCTACCATCCGCCGCCGACGAATCAAATGACGAGCTTGATCCAGGAGAATCTTACAGGAGCCGCACGAGCCCCTACCAGCGAGGTTCATATCCGGGGATCGCACGGAGAATTCACGTATTACATTGACGGCATTCCGGTCCCTCTCGGCGTATTCGGCGGATTGAATGAAGTTGTCGATCCGAAAGTCATCGATCGGGCAACATTCATCACGGGAGGTTTTCCGGCCGAATATGGCGGACAGATGTCCGCAATCATTGACCTGAACAATCGCGTTCCAACGGGGAGCTTTCATCTCGATGCGTCGACGTACATCGGGAGTTATCTGGTTTTCAACGGAACGAAACCATTCTCTCCCGGAGCCGAAGTCGCGAGCGGATCGTCATCCGCCGCGCCGGGAGACACTCTCGGCGGCCGGGTCGGCCCGTTTCGGGCATTGAATTCGGACGGGGAGGCTTTGTCGATGAGCGATCACCTTGGCAGCCTGGGGTATTATATTTCCGGGTCGCGCCAGGAAGCGGATCATCGCATCGACACGCCGGTGCCGACGCTGTTTCATGACCACGGGTTCGATTATTTTCTTTACGGCAAGTTCGATTATATCATCAGCGACGTCGATTACATAACGGCAAATCTCAGTTTCGGAAAAACTTCCACGCAAGTTCCCTATGACCCTGCGGTTCAAATTGCATCCGATGTGCAGGAAACGGCCAATTCGTTGCAATCGATATCGTATTTTCGGGCGATGAATTCCCAAAGCGATCGGGAAGAAGACTTCTTCATTGGAGGGTATGCCCGCGAAGGGAGCCTGGATTATACCCCCGGGGCCATTGATCCGCCAACCTTTCAATTTGCCGGAGATACCACGTACGAGAATCTTTTCGAAGACAGAAGCTTCACAACACTCGGAGTCCGCTCAACGTTTGACCAGGGGCTTGCGATGCACGCTATGTATAAGGTAGGATTCAACATCAGCACCACAGGAGGGGTCGAGAATTTCACGTCACGAGATTCTTTGCAAAACCCCGGACCATCGATCCGTACCAGGTTCGCCGGTTCGGATTTCGGCGTGTTCGCCGAAACAGAGTGGCGGCCTCTCGATTGGAGTTCGTTTGACCTCGGGGTCCGCTATGACCAGCACATTGCTCCGGATGTACCGCTTCAGCGGCAGGTGAGCCCGCGCGTCCGGTGGAATTTCCTGATCGATGAAAACAGTTCGGGCTACCTGTATTATGGCAGACTTTTCATGCCTACGAATATCGAAGCGCTGCGCTCGATAGCGCAATATGTGAGCAACTCGGTCTCGCCAACATTTCCGGAACGCGACTCCTACTACGAGGCTGTCTACACCCGCAGCTTTCCGTTCAACGTGCGAATAAAGACGGCGGCCTTCTTCAAGGAGGCGAGCCCGTTTACGGACGACGCGCAAATTGGCAACACGGCAATCAAGACCCCGTTCAATATAGCGGACGTGAAGACCACGGGGATCGAGTGTTCTTTCTCTTACAGCGATCCGGGAACGCCGTTCTCAGGCCACTTGAACTCTTCAATTATTCATGCGATCGGTTCGGGACTCTTGACAGGAGGTTTCTTGCCCCCGAGCAGCGACGGATCTGCAACGGACCTTGACCATGATCAAAGACTCTCGATCGTCGCTGATGTGAATTACCAGCCGCAAGACTGGTATATCAACGCCGAGGCGACATACGGGTCCGGACTTTCAAACGGCCACCCGGAAGACATTTCAATCTACAAAACAGGATTGTTTGATTTTAATCAGGCAGCTCATACGACGCCGTACTGGATATTTAATCTCAGTGGGGGACATACATTCCATCTCGAAGGAGGGGGAGCTTTCGAACCGTCCATCTACATCACCAATTTGCTAGATCATATTCATCTTATCAAAGGGGCATATACAACCGGAGCAAGCTGGGAGGAGCCGCGATGCGTCGTTTTGAAGGCTGGGTTCCGAATTTAGCTGCACAAGGATCAATGAACATTCAACAATAAACAGTAAGCAGTGATCAGTAAAAACGAAGACACCAAAGGGATCTGATCACTGATCACTGTTAACTGAGAAGCCTGCTTCACGCCCGTTCCACCTTCTTCAGCACAATAAGTCCCTCCGCAACAACCTCCTTCAAATGGGGAAGAACTTCTCTGACCTTCTCTTCTTCATCGATGAAGAGGATCATCATCGGTCCTTCCCCGGATGCCCCGATAGTATGCGGATAATGAAGATGCCGCTTTGCGCCGTATCCCCCCATCGCCGAGAACATTGAAGCCCCCTTGATATGCTGATGGAGGAGATACTTCATGATATACTGGTACAACGATTCGTCTTTGATCCTGTCGTCTTCGTCGAGGAAGATCGTCACTTCAAGCATAGCCGCCTCATGATTCGGTTGGAATGGAGTGATTGTTATTTTTTCGTCTCACAAAAACAAGATAGATTGCCGGGAGGATCAGCGGCGTCATAAGAAGAGCCGATGAGAGTCCGCCGACGATCACGGTGGCCAGAGGGCGCTGCACGTCCGAACCGATGCCGGTCGCCCGTGCGGCGGGGATGAGCCCCAGCAGTGCAAGAAGCATGGTCATCAAATTCGGGCGAAGCTGGATGACCGCCGCCTTTTTCACCGCCTCGTAAAGATCCAGATTGAGGTCCTCCATCAATCGGTTCGTCCGTGAGACGAAAAGAACGCCGGCGATGATCGATACGCCGAAGAGCGAAATGAAACCGACGCCGGCTGAAACGTTGAAACTGTATCCGCGGATGAGGAGCGCGGCGATCCCGCCGATCAACGCAAAAGGGATGCTCGACATCGCGACGCCGACATGCCACACGTTCCTGTACATGGTGAAAAGGATAAGAAAGATAATGCCGATTGTCAACGGGATCACCACGGCGAGACGCTTCCCGGCCCGGGAAAGATTTTCGAACTGGCCCCCCCATGACATCGTGTATCCTTTTGGCAGCGTGATCGCAGCGCCGACCCTCGCCTGCGCTTCGGCCACGAATCCCCCCTGGTCGCGCCCGCGGATGTTGGTGCGGACGGAGATCTGCCGCAGCCCGTCCTCGCGCTGAATGATCGTCGGACCGTCGATCAGCTTGATGGCGGCAAGCTGCGACATCGGAATGCGTCCGCCGGTCGGCGAGGGGACCAGCATGTCCCGGACCGATTCGATGGACGCCCGGTACTCGGATGAGTAGCGGACAACGATGTCAAACCGCCGCTCGCCTTCATACAGCTTCCCGACGATTTTCCCGCCGATCGCGGCTTCGATCATCTTCTGGACATCGCTCACGTTGATGCCGTACCGGGCAACAGCCCCCCGGTCGATGTCGACCGTCAGTTGCGCCTGGTCTCCTTCCTGCTCGATGCCGCACTCGCTCGCGCCGGGAATCGTTTTGATGATGGCGAGGATGGAATCGGCTTTCGACCGCATCAATTTCAGGTCGTCGCCGTTGATGAGAATGGCGAGGTCAGCGACGCTTCCGGTGACGGCTTCGGTCACGTTGTCGAGGATCGGCTGGGAGAAGGAGAATTGCGCGCCGGGCACCGCCTCCTCAAGTTCATTCTTGATCTGCGTGAGCAGTTCTTCCTTTGAGATCTGCTTGTTCCAGGTGGAATATTCCTTCAGGCCGACGAGAATTTCGAGCCGGTTCGGTCCATACGGATCGGTCCCGTCATCGTTCCTTCCCAATTGAGTAAGGACAACGTTGACCGGTTTGTGTTTGCTTATGACGCTGCGGATGACGGGGCAGTAGCGTTCCGCCTCCTTCAGCGAAATCCCCACCGGGAAGAAACACCGGATGTTCAACGACCCCTCGTCGAGTTCGGGAAGAAACTCGGTGCCGATCTTTTTCACTCCCACAAAGACAACGGCGATCACGATCAACGCCGACACGATCGTCGCCGCGAGCGAATAGCGGGTGATGTGTTCGATGATCTTTCGGTATTTCTTCTCGATCCATTCGTACACCGGATTATGCCACTCGATGCGTCCGGGGTTATCCGAATCAAAATGCTTCCTGTAGATCATCGTCATAAGCACGGGGATGGCCGTTAACGCGAGGAGCATCGATCCGGTGATGGCGTAGGCAAGCGTGTACGCCATCGGCGAGAACAATTTTCCTTCCACCCTCTGGAAGGAAAAGATCGGCAGATAGGCCAGGATGATGATCGTGATCGAGAAAAATATTTCCCGGCCTACCTCCTGCGCCGATGACAACGTGAAACGAATGATCCCCTGCCGCCGTTCGTCGGGCGTCGCATCGCGGTATCTCCTCATGATATTTTCCACCATGACCACCGCGCCGTCGACGATGATGCCGAAATCGACCGCCCCGAGGGAGAGAAGGTTCGCCGGAATGCCGGTCAGCTTCATCATGCTGAAGGCGAAGAGCATCGAGATCGGGATCGTTGTCGCGACCACGAGCGCCGCACGAACGCTGCCGATAAAGAAAATGAGGACAATGATGACGATCGAAAATCCCTCGAAAAGGGTTTTGGAAACGGTATCGATCGTGTAGTTGACGAGCTCGCTCCGGTCGTACGTGACGCGCAGCCGCACCCCGTCGGGAAGATTATTTTCGTTGATCTCCTGAACCCGTTCCTTCAGGGCATTGACGACGTCGGAAGGATTTTCGCCGCGGCGCATCGCGATCAGCCCCTGAATGCTCGAGTTGACGTCAATGTGCGTCGAATCGTTCGGCTGGAGGGTGTATCCGAGAACCCCGGCGGGGGGGAGCGGATATTCTTCCACGCTCGCCACATCGTGGATGAAGACCGGAACTCCGTTCATCGACGTGACCACGATGTTCTTGATGTCGTTGATCGTGTGGATCGCACCGATACCGCGCACGACGAACCCTTGTCCGCCGCGCTGGATGATGTTCCCCCCCGTGTTGAGGTTATTGGCAGTGATGGCGTCGATGACGTTCTGAACGGAGAGGTTGTAGCGCAGCAGCCGGTCGGGAGAAGTGATGACGTGATACTGCTTCACCAATCCGCCAAAGTTAACGACATCGGCCACTCCGGGGACCTGGAGAAGCCGCGGGGTGACGACCCAGTCCTGCAGCGTTCGCAATTCCATCGGAGTAAACGACTGGTCCGCTTCGATCACATACCGGAAGATCTCGCCGACCGGTCCGGTGAGCGGACCGAGCGACGGACTGACGCCGTCGGGGAGAACCGCATCGTTCAATTTCTCCAGGACCCGCTGCCGCGCAAAATAATCGTCCGTTCCGTCTTCGAACGTCAGCTCGATGACGGAGAGGCCGAAGATCGTTTTCGAACGGCGGCTGATGACGTTCGGCACGGCGTTGAGCGCCCGCTCGATGGGGAGCGTCACCTGCTGCTCGACCTCTTCGGCGGCGCGTCCGGGAAAAAGCGTGATGACAGTGACCTGCGTATCGCCGATGTCCGGATACGCTTCTTTTTTTAATGTCTCCCACGACCAGATGCCGACTCCGATGATCGCGGCCACGAGCGAGAGGGTCGCGAACCGCTGGTTGAGGGCTGAGGCAAGCAGTTTTCGTATCATAGCGTTTTATCGATTTTAGTTTGGGGCACGTAGCCGCCAAGACATGAAGAGAGAAGATTTTGTGCCGTAGTGCACTTGGGTTAATACCCGAAGCTGAGTCCTTTCAAAAGCATGGTTCCCCCTGTGACGATTTTTTCCCCCTCCGAAATTCCGTTAAGGACGACCGCATTTTCATCGCTGGCGTTGGCGATCGTTATTTTCCTCCGCGCAAATTCTCCGTCGGATGTCTGCACAAAGGCATAGTCGGCCGCATCCACGGTGACGATCGCGTTCAGCGGAAGGAGGATGACGCCGCGCTGCGGGTAACTGAAATCGACGCGCGCGAACATTCCGGGAAGGAGTCTCCCGTTCGGGTTTTGCAGGGTTACGCGGACCTTCACCGTTCGCGTGACCGGGTCGACGATATCGCCGATCGCCGCCGCCTTCCCGGAGAACGTTTTATCGGGGAAGGAGGAGAAGACGATCCGAACTTCTTCCCCTTTTTGAACCTCGTGAAGCTCCGTCTCGGGAACATCGGACATCAGCCATGCCGTCTGCGTAGCGACCGATTCGAGCTCGGCGGGGTTGAATCCGTACGCCCGCAGCCGTCCCTCCATTTCATTCATCGAGGCACGCGCGTTCGCGGCGTCGGATTCTGCCTGATTGAGGTCGCGCGCCGTGGCCCCCTGGTTGTTGTACATTTCCCTGACATGGACGAGGTTCTTGGACGTCAGATCAAGGTTGGAACTGCTTTGGCGGTACTGTGAATAGAGCGTCGTGACATCGGGCGATTCGAACAGCACAAGGTTCCTCGAAAGCGTCGACGACGGGGAAATGGTCGCAACGACCCGCGCAGGGGCGATCACGGATACGAGCGCCGTCCCTTTATGTGCTTCGGCGGTCATGATCTGCTGCAGGCCCGCCGTCCCCGACGGAAAGCGGATCACTTTTCCGTCGTCGGAGACGAACGGCTTTTTGGACGCTTGTTCCGTCTGCGAATTTGCGTCGCTCTTCTCCTGGCACCCGGCCGCCGCAAAGATCAAGATTGCCGCCGCGCCGGGGAGAATAAGATTTTTCACAAGTAATTCCATGGTTTTCATATCTCTGATTCCTCTATAAAGTCCGTTGAATCGTGATCGTTTTACGGGTTGATCAAGCTCGTTCCGGCGGCATAGTTCAGTCCCTCAAACGCATCCATCCGGTCGTTTTGAAGCTGGTTCATCTGGAGCATGCTCGTCCTGTATGACTCGTAGAAGTCGGTGAATTCGATGATCGTAATGTTTCGCTTCTGGTAGTCTGCATCCATTCCTTCGACAAGGGTCTTGTACTCCCCCGTGAATTTCTTATCGAACGATCTGAAGAGGCTGTCGGTATCGACAGCTCTTTTGTAAGCGACGGCAACTTCCCGTTCGAGACTCTTGCGGGCGTACTCGCGGAGAAGTTTGTCCGCTTCCAGCATGTTCTCCGAGACTTCGACATTCCCCTGGTTCCGGTTGAAGATCGGAAGGTCGATGGACAGGGTGAGTGCGTAGTAATCGGGAATGTAGCTGCCGGCGCGCGAGTATCTTCCGCCGACGGTCAGGTCGGGAACGCGCATCGCTTTCTGGAGCGAGAGGTTCGTCTCTTCGTACTCGACTTGCGCCCCGGCATTCTTGAAGTCGGGGCGTTTTTCGTACGCCGCCGCAAGAACCTCCTGCAGTGAAAGAGAATCGATGCGCAGGCTGTCGATAGCCTCCGGGTTCAGCCGCGGAACAAAATACGGGCTTGTCTCCGATGAGTCGCGCAAAAGAATGCTCATCCCGTGTTCGATGTCCGAGATGGAGTTCAGCAAACCGAGCCGCTCGTTTTCAAGCGAGAAGAGGAGAGATTTCAGCCGCAAAACCTCGGAGAGAAGAATGGAGCGCTTCTGGTAAATCGCTTCGGTGGAGGCGACGGTTTTCCTCACGCGGGGAATCGTCTCGTCGTAGAACGCGAGTGATTGCTGAAGAAAGTAGAGGTCGAAGAAATCGGTCCGCAGCTCGAACTTCAGCGCCCGGAGGAGATCGTAGAACGTGTTCTCGGCGATTCGCGTATTGATCTCCGCCAGACGGATCTGTTTGTCGCGCTTCCCAGCCAGAAGGATCAATTGCTGGAGCTGAACTTCCGTATTTCCGGTTTTGCTGATGTCGAAATACTTTTTGGTGAACTTGTTGTAGGCATTCTGCTCTATGGCGATATTCGGGTTGCTCCAGATCTCCGCCTGGTATGCCGCCGCTTTCGCCGCGTCGATGTTGAAGCGCGCGGCGAGCAGCTGCAGATTGCCGTTCAAAAAACGGGCCTCGGCCTGTTCGAGCGTAACGGCAACCGTATCGCTCCTGGTTCCGCGTTCTTCGGCGGCGCAGCATACCGCTGCGGCAAAGAGAAGAACGCCGTTGAATATGAATGTTCTCATCATAAATCATCCGGGTCTGTAATGTCCAATGACGGCATCGCGCGAATGACGAATGCGTGAACGCGCGCATCACGGGAGACCATGAATGCAGCGGATTCAACGATCGAATGAATTCACAAACGCCGTACTGAAATACTCGTGAACCGGCACGATGCTTCAGAACGGATATTCGTCGCGCGATCGGGAATTAGCGGTCAATGCAAAAATTGAAAGATTTTTCCATTGACCAACGTGAAAGAGGAGCCGAAACGCTAGATGAGAAATGTGCAGTTGCGGAGGTAGAGCGAATGAGTCGGTATGATGGATTCGATTGAAACCTGGGTTTCCGGGGGAAGCAGCACGAATGCTTCGGATGCGAGGACGGGGTTCGCAGCGAGGGAATCGCTGTCCTGGTCATAGACGATCCGTAGCGGGGGAACCGGCTGGGGAACTTCCTGTTTCGTCTGATGCTGCGGGAGAGACTGGGCATGGACCGGAGCATTGTCGGACACCTGTGCCAAAAGATCCGAATCGGTCTGAGAATCGTTATCCTCGTCCGAGTGGATGACGACCGTCCCGGGGAGCAGATCGTCGAGGTTGGCCCCATCCGCAAAAAGAGCGATGATGAAGAGCCAACTAACGGCGAAGAAGAAGAGCGATTTATTGCTGATGAATCTATTCATCGAAGGAGGAATACGCCAAATATCAATTCAAGGCAAAATGCACAACCACATTGAGAATGCCCATTACCCGGTCGTGCGTCAATATAGACGATCCGGATAACTTATAAGTTCCCTCGCCATCGTGAGGATCTGGGACGACGTCACGGTGAAGATGCTGCCGAAGAGGACCTCGGATATATCCGACTCGCTGTGGGGAGCGATCGCTGTTTTTCCCGAGCCGAACGCGGACCGATTGTCGCCGTGCGGCAACACGACTATCATCAAGCTTGTTGCATACGCTGCAATACAAAGTAGAGTAGTTCTTCGGCGAGTGGACAATGACATTGGTCCTAATGTATTGAAATAGAACGATTTAATCAAATCGCGCCAACAAAGAACTGGTTGTAGGACACGTGTTGACTTTTCCAGCGAATAAACGTACATACGAAGTAATGTAGGGTAAGTATCGTTGCCTCGAATTCCAGTTTGTTGGCAATTAATGGCCGTTGGGCGTAAAGCCTCTCAGGAGATTGCCGGGGGTGTTTTTTAGGCTGTGAGAGAATGGTTCATTCTTTTTCAGCCTAAGAAAGGAGATCATGAAAGCCATTAATTCACGGACCATACCGTGGATGTACATAGCCGTTTTTGTTTTTGCGTCAGCTTCTGTCAGCCTCATTGGACTTCTTTATTATCGTGAACAAAGCGAGTCGATCAAGCAAGAGAAGAAAAAAGAGCTCGCAACGATCGTTGACCTGAAGGTCCAACAGATTGAAGAATGGCGAAAGGAGCGCGCCGCAGATGCTCTCACAATTTCCCGCAACAGGATCATCTCCCGCGCATTCGATCAATGGCTGAAAAGCCCGTCCCCCCGGCCGGTCAACGAAGGTCTCGCCAGTTGGCTTACCACCAGAATAGAATCGCAGCCGTATGACATGGCATCCCTTCTTGATACTGCCGGCAACGTTCTCCTATCCGCCGGACGCAAAAGCGCGGAGATAGGCTTCAATGCTCATCGCGACCTTTCATCGGCATTTAGAACGAGGAACATCGTCTTTGGAGATTTCGAAAAGGAAGCGCCGGACGTCAGCATATACCTCGACATTATCGCCCCCCTCCTGATAGAACGGGGGAAAGACACTGTTTCCGTGGGGGCCGTTTTGCTGCAGTTGAAACCGCTGGATTTTTTCTTTCCCTCGCTCAACTCGTTTCCGTCCAACTATAAAACCTGCGAAACCCTTCTCTTTCGGAAGGAGAGAGATTCGGTCTCTTTCATAAATGAGACAAAAGACCATAAGCACGCGCCGTTGTCGCTTTGTTTTCCACTGACTCAGAGCCAGCTTCCAGCTGTTGAATTTATCAACACTGGCCGGGAAGTTGTTGAAGGGATTGATTATAACGGGATTCCCGTTCTTGCTGCCGCCAGGAATATTCCAGGCACCCCCTGGGGCATTGTCATCGAAGAAAGCACGGATGAAGTATATGCCCCCATCCGGGAATTGAAATCCGCGATGGAACTCAACGCAGGCCTCTTTATCGCGACGGTCGGATCGATCATTGGATTATTCTGGCGGCAAGGGCGTTTAACATATTACAAGAGAGAACTTGCGTTAGAACTCGAACGTAAGGCTCTTGCCGAGCATTACGACTATGCGACGAGGTATGCCAACGATATCATTATTATGGCCGATGAAGCGGGGAACATCATCGATATCAATGAACGGGGAATCCATGCGTACGGTTACTCGCGGAATGAGATGCGCAGACTTACTATTGCCGACATTCGTGAAATGAGCAACATGACGCCGGTGGCAGATGCTCCGGAGAAGTTGGGGGACGAAAAGGGGCTGCTATTCGAAACGAGGCATCGGCGCAAAGACGGCGCGATGTTTCCCGTCGAAGTCAGCGCGCGGACGATGAAAATTGGGGACAGGATTTTTTTTCAGAGCATCGTCAGGGACATCACAGAGCGAAAACAAGCCGAACAAAAGCTGAGGACGCTCAACTCCCTCTATTACATGTTGAGCCAGGTGAATCAAACGATCGTCCGCGCCACAGAACAGTATGCCCTGTTTCAAAAAGTATGCGATATCAGCGTGGAATACGGCTCTTTTCAAATGGCATGGATCGGAATGTTCGACACGGATTCGCATAGATTGAAGCTCGTTTGTCAGCGCGGGCTTGACGACGAATTCTTTTCCCTGATCAACGAAGAAATTCGCCGCATGCCCCCTGACCATCAGATCGTCAAAGCGTTGCAGGCGGGTCAGTCGTATATCTGTAATGACATTGAAAAGGACGTTCAACAATGGCCGTGGCGACGTCAAGCCTCAGTAAGGAGATATCGGTCATTTGCCCTGCTTCCGATCCAATTGCATTCCCGTACCGTGGGCCTCTTCGCCCTGAATGCGTCCTCCGTGGATTTTTTTAGTCAGGATGAGCTGGAACTTTTGAACGAGATCGTCCTCGATGTTTCGTTCGCCATTGAAAATATCGAACGAGAACTGGAACGGGCGCTTGCAGAAGAGGCGTTGAAAGAAAGCACCGAGCTGGTGAGAAATTCTCAGAAAGCCGGCAGGATCGGTTCGTATGCTACGGATTTTACGGCCGGGGTATGGAGGAGTTCTGAAGAGCTGGACGATATCTTCGGCATCGATCAAAATTTTCAGCGCACCGTCGAAGGATGGGGATCCATTGTCCACCCCGATGAACAGGCCGGGATGATCTCATACCTCGACAGCATCATCGCTCAGCGGATGCCGTTCGACAAAGAGTACAGGATCATCCGGGTCAACGACGGTGCGGAGCGGTGGGTCTACGGACGCGGTGAACTAATTTTTGGCGAGGACGGAAGGCTGTTAAAGATGATCGGGACGATCCAGGACATCACCGACCGGAAAAAATCTGAAGAGTTGATCGCGCTGCACAGCCGGGCACTCGAGTCTGCGGCGAATGCAATCGTGATCACTAACCGGGAGGGGATCATAGTTTCCGTCAATCCGGCCTTCAGCCGGTTTACCGGATATGCTGCCGATGAGGTTGTTGGAAAAAATCCGCGGTTTCTTAGTTCCGGGGCGCAGGCCCCGTCATTTTACAAGAGCCTGTGGGAGACGATTCTTTCCGGCCGGGTGTGGCAGGGGGAGATCGTCAATAAACGAAAAGACGGAAGCCTCTATAATGAGGAAATGACGATCACCCCTGTCGCCAACGCGGCGGGGAATATTTCCTTTTTCATTGCCATCAAACAGGATGTGACGGAGAGGAAGAGACTCCAAGCCGAACTCGTTCAGATGCAGAAAATGGAGAGCATCGGAACGCTTGCATCGGGAATTGCGCACGACTTCAACAACATCCTCGGCATTATTGTAGGGTATGCGGCGCTGATCGAGCGCGACCCGCGTACGATCTCCCAGAGCATCCAATCGATCAACGCTGCAGTCAACCGGGGAGCAGGCCTCGTGAAGCAGATCCTCACCTTCGCCCGCAAGTCCGGGGTTGTGGTCGGTCCGCTGGAGGTCAACAGTATGATCAAGGAGATCGCAAAGATGCTGAAGGAGACATTCCCTAAAACGGTTGAAATCTCTCTCAGCCTCGGCAGGACGATCCCCCCGATCAATGCGGATCCGACACAACTTCACCAGGCCGTCCTTAATTTGTGCGTCAATGCCCGCGACGCCATGCCGAACGGCGGGGTCCTGACCTTGCAGACCGATGTCGTGACCAAGGAAAATCTGCGCACACTTTTTCCGGATGTTGCGGCGGCGGAGTACGCACGTCTGAGCGTCATTGATACCGGGGCCGGAATGGACAATAAAACTCTGAATCAGATCTTCGACCCGTTTTTTACGACCAAAGCGGAAGGGAAGGGGACCGGCCTCGGTCTTTCCGTCGTCTATGGGGTTATGAAAGAGCATCACGGCTTCGTCAACGTCGAAAGCACTCCGGGCAAAGGATCGACCTTCAACCTGTATTTCCCGGTCATCAGGGCGGGAGCGAACCCTTCGCCTGCCGCAGCCGGCGAAGAAGAAAAAATTCCGGGGGGAAGCGAAACTCTTCTGATCGTCGAGGACGAAGTGACGCTGCTTGAAATGATGAAAGTCCTGGTCGAAGACAGAGGCTACCGGGTTATCGCCGCGATGAACGGTCTCGAAGCGCTGGACATCTACCGCGCCCGCGGGAATGAGATCGATCTGGTCGTCTCCGACATCGGACTGCCGAAGATGAACGGCAGACAGCTTTTCAAAGAATTGAAAAATATCAACCCTTCGATCAAAGTCATCATCGCCAGCGGATACATCGATGCTGACGAAAAATCCGAGATCTTCAAAGGCGGTGTGGAGGAATTTATTCAAAAACCGTATTTGCCGGATGAAGTGCTGAAAAAAATTCGCAGTGTGTTGGACAAACAATAACGGCCTGCACTTCATCACGCTCCATCCCGCCTCGTTGTTTTTTCTTGATTCTCCCCTTGATTCCCGCTACATTCAGACTGGCACAACCACCGAAGCCGGGAACAATGCACGATGAGTGGAACCGCGCTGCTGCGGTCGGTCGTTTCCAGCCGGTCGTCTCCCGGCCTCCGTCAATTATTTCCAGGCGTACTTACAGCTCGCCCGACGATGAATTCTCTGATTTCAATCCTGATCAAGAAATCCTGTCTTCTCCCCCCGAAGTATGTTCCACTCTCTCCTGTCAGGTTTGGCCTGCCTTGATAAGCGGCTGAGGGCTTCGTCAATGAAATTCAAAGAAAGATTTCTCGGACGGCATGTAATAGGAAGGAGCTTCTATGAAAACTATTATTGCGGCCTCCGTTATAATCATTTTTGTTGCGGCAGAGGGCATTGCCCAAAGCAGCTCCGCTCAGTCTCCCAGGGGAATGGCCCAGCGTGGCGCCGTCACTGGTTTCGTTTCGCTCCCCTCGGGATTTTACCAAGCGGTGTATGACAGCGGGATCTTTCCGATCTCAGGCTCACCGCTTTCGGGACAAATACCCGGAAGCGACAATGTCGTTCTCAGCATTACGTCGAACGGCTCTGGCATCATCGCCGGCATCGATGCGTTGTCCTCGGACAGCGTCAACGTAAACGGAACGGACGGGGGAGTGTGGGAGTACAATGGCTCCTGGTCGAAGATCGGGAACCCGCACAATACGACGGGATCTCTCCCCTCACACTCCATCATCGCGGTTGCCGACGACGGTCCGTACACGTACGCTGCAATGCCCGGGGCGGACACGAAAAGCGAAAGCCCGAGCTTCGGAGGAGTCTGGCGCCTTGGCTCAGGCGGCTCCTGGGATTCATGTTACTCCGGTCCCATGACCGACTCTTCGTTTATCCCTGTTCTGTATGAAGACTGGACGGGGCTTTATGCGGGAGCTTTGTCGAGCGATGTGCCGATCCAACCCGGGACCAAAGGGCCTGGAAGCGGTGGGATCTTTAAGTCGACCGACCATGGGACGACCTGGACCGATATAAGCTATGATCTGCCGAACAGGGATATCGTCGCGATCACACGCATGTACTCTCATCTCTTAGTCAGTACACTCTATAAAGGAGTCTTTTGGAAGGACACCGGCGGAACCAGCTGGACCCAAATTCCTTTTGCCGATTCGACAAATGCTGTCTGGTGTTTCGCTCCCGATACGATTGATTATTATCTCTATGCCGGCACGCTTTGCATCGACAGCCTTCATTTCAAACATGGTCTCTTTCAAATGATCGGCGACGGCGCGGGCTGGGCGCCGGTCGCGGTGACGGGATTATTGGATTCGACCATTATTTCTGCCCTCGGCGTTTACGACGGCACCTTGTACATTGGAACGGGCGGAGTGTTTGGCATGTCGTCGCAGCATTATGGACTGCTGAGCTATTCGATCCCCATAAGCGCAGTTCATTCGCTGAATGCATTGCCGTCGGCATTCGAGCTCAGACAGAATTTCCCCAACCCGTTCAACCCCTCCACAGAAATTCAGTACCAATTGCCTGCGGGAGGTTTTGTGACGCTTAAGGTCTTCGATGTCGTCGGCAGAGAAGTGATGACCGTTGTGAACGAACGCCAGAATGCTGGAGAGCACTCCGCCCTTGTTGACGCCGGCAGCCTCACGAGCGGCGTCTATTTCTACAGGTTGACCGCCGGAATTTTTGTTCAGACGAAAAAGATGATCGTCCTTAAATAACAATTTGTGGTTGCTGGTATGGAAAAGAAACAATTCATGGTGAAATTTTCCCCCCGCCGGCCTGATTTTGTACGGACAATGACCGCGGAAGAAAAAATGATCGTCCAACAGCATCATGCTTATTGGGTGGAACAGATGAAGAAGGGGCGGGCCATTCTCTTCGGTCCCGTGTTCGATCCGAAAGGAACGCATGGGATCTGCATTGTAACCGTTGAGGATGAGGAGGAGGTCAAAGGACTTGTGGAGAGCGACCCTGCCTCGATCATCCACAACTATGAATACTACCCGATGAATGCGACGACTTCGCCCCAGTAAAGCGGAAATGTGTTTGTCGTCGGTATCAACTATTTCAAGGAGAAGAAAGATTTGAAATTATCATCTTATGTTTTTTCCATGACAATGCTTGTCCTTTCCCCCCTCGCGGGCCAGGGGCTCTCTGCATCGGAAACATACCGGACCGACAACGGAGCCGTTACCGCAGGTCCGGCACGGTTCGAATTTCTTACTCCTACGATGGTCCGGATCGAATTTTCTCCGACGTCGCATTTCGTCGATCAGCCGACCGTTGTCGTCCAGTTGCGGCGGAAGGCCGCAATACCGGTCAGCGTGAAAGAAGAGAACGGCTGGGTGGTTGTTTCTTCGACCTCATTGACTCTTCGCTACAAGGCCGGCTCGGGAGCGTTTACCAAAGAAAATCTCAGCGTGGCCTGGAATTTCGCAAATCGAAGCGGGACGTGGTCCCCCGGCGATCCGGACACGCTGAACCTCGGCGGTATTACGACCCTCGACGGCGTCAACGGGGACAGGCTTCCGCCGCCGCAAAAGGGGATCCTGAGCCGGAGCGGATATTTCGTTCTCGACGACAGCGGAAGCCCGGTCATGGATTCAGCGTCGGCGTGGGTCGCCGCGAGGACGGAAGACGGAGATCAGGATTGGTACTTTCTTGCCTACGGCAGCGACTACCGCCACGCTCTGAAGGATTTTTCCCTTCTCTGCGGGCAAATTCCGATGGTGCCGAGGTACAGTCTCGGCATCTGGATGACGGACCTCAACTACGAATATCTGGCGGGGTCCGACATGACGACAAAGTTTCATTTCACTTCGGACGATCTGAAAAAAGAGATCGACAGATTCCGGAGCGAAGGACTTCCGCTCGACGTCCTTGTGCTGGATTTCGGCTGGCATAAATTCGGCTGGCAGGGGGGCTACGATTGGAGCCCGGTTTTTGACAACGCGCGGGATTTTCTTTCGTGGTGCCATGGCGCCGGCCTTCATGTTACCGTCAACGACCATCCGAAAACGCGGGGCGAAACCGCGCTTGCGGATCAGGACAGCCATGCCTCCGTGGCGCGGAGGTTGCTCGGGGAGAACGCCGGCGGGAAGCCGGCCTTCACGTACGAATTTCCCGAAAAGTGGCGGTTCAACATCGACCCGACCGACACCGGAAGGCTTGCATCATGGGGTTCGCCGAATTTCAACGACAGCAGCTGGGGGTATCTTGACGGCGGGAAGACGTGGCAGGAACAAGGGTACCCGGACTACATCGGCGCCGCGTGGTACCGAAAGTGGGTGGAGCTGCCGCCGAACAATGCGAAGCGGCTGTATCTTATCTTCGGAGGAGCGTCGTCGCAGTATGCTCTTTTCGTGAACGGAAAAATGGTGAGCGACCATATCTCCGCCGGGAACAGCACCTATAACACGATGACGTATACCGAGATCACGGATTCGTTCCAGAAAGGAAAACCGAATCTCATCGCGCTCAGGATCAATGCCTGGTCGAATTACGGAGGGTTGAGCGCTTTGCCGGTCGAGATCAGCGACGCGGTTCCTCCGGGGATGCTGGAATTCACGCTGACCGACAAGCGTCAGGCCGGCGCATTCATGAACGCCCTTCATGCGCCGCCGATGAACGAAGGGATCGACTTCTGGTGGATCGACGGAACGGGACCGTGCCTCGTCAAAGGATTGAATGATCAACTCTGGACGAACAAACTCTATTATGATTTTACCCAGGAGCTCACAGGGAAGCGGAGCCTGATCCTGAGCAGATATGCGGGATGGGGGAGTCAGCGCTACCCGGCGTTTCACACCGGCGACACGTACTCGGAATGGCCGATGCTGGCGTTTCAGGTCGGGTTCTCTGCGCGAGGCGGCAACATGCTGATACCGTACGTTTCAAACGATATCGGCGGTTTTCATGCGGATACGTTGGGCGTCGGACTCTATTGCCGGTGGCTGGAATTCGGTGCATTCAGTCCGGTGATGCGTCTGCACGGCGCTTATGAGAATCCTGCCAACGGAAACCTGCGCATGCCCTGGATGTACGGTCAAACGGGAATCGACGTCGCGCAAAGATATTTCAATCTGCGCGAGCAGCTCCTGCCGTACATCTACACGTATGCGAGAGCAGCCCATGACGACGGACTTCCGCTGATGCGTCCCCTCTATCTTGAATATCCGGAAGCGCCGGAAGCGTATCTGCATCCGGATGAATATTTCTTCGGCGATAACTTTCTCGTGTCGCCGGTTGTCGATTCGAACAACATCGCAGCAACCTATCTTCCGCCGGGGAAATGGATCCGGTACTCCGACGGAAGAGAAATCGAGGGAGGAGTGGTCGTCAAACGATCGTATGATGTGAATGAGCTCCCCCTTTTCGTAAAATCAGGCTCGGTCATCCCGATGCAGAAAGAGATGCGCTACGGCGATGAACGGCCGCTGGACACCCTCATCGTTCAAGTCTTCGGTACGGATTCTGGACACTTCAATTTATATGAAGATGACGGGTTATCTCTTCAATATTTGCAGGGGAGATACTCATGGACCCCGATCTCCAGTTCGGGGAAGGAAGGAGATGGATACCGCATCATCGTCGGGGCGGCTTCGGGGAGCTATGATCGGCAGCCGGCACGAAGGGCGTACATATTCCGGCTTCACGGATTTCCCGAACCGCACGACGTTATCGTTGACGGCCATGCATTGAGGAACAAAGCAAAGACAGAAATGTGGCATCGCGACGTAAGTACCGGTGACATTGAGATAACAGTCCCCCCGAAGGACATACGAAAGAAGTTCGAAGTCGTTCTGCGATAGCGCGAGTCAGGCATCGCGAAGGACTCTCCGAACGCGCCTGGCAATGTCATTCGTTCGGGGGTTCTGCTTGAGGTGAACAAACCACCGGTTCATCCTGAGCGAGCGCCGCAAAGCGGCACGAGACGAAGGACATGGCAGCACGCCTTTCTCCCAAAGGGATAGCTTAGCCAGACACGTTCCACCGACTTTGTCGGTGTTACTTGCTCAGGTCTGCGGCCTCGTAGAGGGTGAACAAGCTGGCGGTTTCCCGAATGGATCCTCCGAAGGGGTCCTTCGGACCTTTGAGACGATTCCGCAAGCTTTCTTTTGCACCAAAGAAAGGACAGGCCTTTAATCTGCCTTAGATAAAACCGTTATTCTTCTGGAGACTTTTCCAATGAAATTCATGCGCCCGTTTCTGATTCTTTTATTTGCAGCCTCCATTGCAACCGGCCAATCCATGCTGGACAATCTCCTTTCACCGTCCCGCCTGCCGTATCTCAAATCGGGAAAACTGATTCAAATTTCGAGCAGCGATACGACCGGGGGAAACGACGATTTCATCACCATTCCCGCAGGAGCAGCGGCAGAGCTTGCAAACATCAAAGGGCCCGGCGTCATCACGATGTTCTGGACGACGATCTCATCCTCCGACAAATATTTTCTGCGTCACATCGTGCTCCGGATGTATTGGGACGGGGAAAAAGATCCGTCGGTCGAAGTGCCGATCGGCGACTTTTTCGGAACCGGATTTCAGTACAAGCAATACCTTACGCCGTTCATCGGAATGTCGAGCGGCGGATACTACTGCTATTTCCCCATGCCGTTCAATGTTTCTGCGCGGGTGGAAGCGGTGAACGAAACAGGACAGGCGATCCCCAATTTTTATTATCACATCGACTACCATCAGTTGTCCGCGCCGCTGGACTCGACGGTCGCCTATTTTCATGCGACGTGGCACCGCGAGATCAGAACGGACCCGTCCCATTATTATACCGTTCTTGAAGCAGAAGGGGAAGGACACCTTGTCGGAATTAACCTGAACATGCAGAGCTACGACGGCGGCCTCAGTTTCCTTGAAGGGGATGAGATGATCTTCGTTGACGGCGAAAAGGAGGCGTCGATCAAGGGGACCGGGACAGAAGATTATTTCAACAGCGGATGGTATTTCAATCAGGGAGAATACAGCGCTCCGTACCATGGATTGATCCTCAAAGACGATTCGCTAGGACGGATCGCCGCGTACCGTTTTCACATTCTCGACTGCATTCCGTTTAAGAAATCGATTCGCGCTCTCATCGAACACGGTACGCAGAACACAGAGATCGCAGATTACAGCAGCACAGCATACTGGTATCAGAAAGAGCCGCATCGGTCTTTTGCGCCGATGCTTTCTGCCGGACTCCGCATACCTCTCAGGGTCCAGGTCCCGAACGGCGCGCTCGAAGCCGAATCGCTGACTCCCCAGCAAACATCGCTGGCTTCTTCCGTCGAGGAGATGTCGGCGTACGGAGCCGATTGGAGCGGGTTCAGACAATTGAAGGTCGAAGGGCATAAGAAAGGGGACAGCTTTACTCTTCGTCTTCCCGCAAAAGAAGGAAGGTATGATGTCGATGTCTATTGCACAAAGGGGCCATCGTATGGCGATGTCGCCCTTTCGTCGGCGGGAGTCGTCAGAACGATCGTGAAAGGATATAATGAGACGATCGTTCCCGGTGGAAAACTTACCCTGAAAAACCTCCGTCCGCTTCGCGGGGAGATCGCCTTGGAGTTCACGCTGAAGGGAAAGGATCCGGCCTCGACGGGATATGCCGTCGGCCTCGATGCTTTCGTCATGAAGCCATATCGAAGTTACGTCCCGGCATGGTATGTGTGCGGACCATTTCCCAATCCGCAGGACTCGCTGCACGGTCGAATCGGGATCGATGTGGTCTATCCGCCTGAACAAGAAATCGATCTGAAAAAAAAGTATCGGGGGGCAAACGGACAGGAAGTTCGTTGGCGCCTGACGAAGTGCGGCAAAAATGGATTGCTGGACTTGAGCACATTCCATCCTTCCGACCTGACGGTCGGCTATGCGCTAACGTATGTTTACTCGCCGCGCGCGCAAACGTTGCCGCTGCTGATAGGGAGCGACGACGGCGTGAAGGTGACCCTCAATGGGGAGCCGATTTACCGGTTCATTAAGAACAGGCCCGCGATCCCTGATCAAGACACGGTAATAGCGCTCTTTGAAAAAGGGTGGAACACGCTTTTGTTGAAGGTCGAGAATAACCTCGGCGGATTTGGCTGCTTCGCCCGCATTGCCGACCCGGAAGACGCAGTTCTCTACAGCACATCGAGGAGGAAGTAAGTTGCCTGAAATCGTTCGCCGATTGTATAATTTTTCATCATTCTTGCCGGGACCGGCGATATCCCGATTCCGCGATGACTCTCCTCTTTGCAGTCCAATCAAAACCATCTCAAATCCTTGACAATCCCCTCCGGAAAGAGTACTTTTGAAATGAGCCGTAACACGATTACGAAGAATGGATCCTCGTAATCGGCTCATCCCATCTTCAGGCAATTGCCGTTCCTTCTGAAAAGAATAAGTTCATCTGCGCGAATAGAAGTTCGCGCAACAATCATATTGCAGAAATTAATTTGACGCGGAAGCTGGAACGTTCTCTCTCCGGCGTTGCATTCCGCCGACGTGATGCGGTAGTAGGTCCGCGTGCAGCAGCCCCCGATAAGTCCAAAGGCATGAATGGCCGCTTTGGAAACCTCTTTGCAGGATTTTTTAAATATTGATTGTCCGCACGAAATTTTCCAATTGCTTCATCTCTAGCGCACAGCGCTTCGCCGGGACGCCGGACGAAATCGCTTTTTTGAGATCACAGGTCATCGTTACCGAAAACCTTCTTCATGGCTGATAAACCGGTTCCCCCTCAATCGGCAGATGTACTGCAGGACGAAGTGCGCCGGCTGCGCCGGGCCGTCGAAGAGCTGTCGATCCTCAACGACATTGCCCGTGCGATCAGCGGCTCGCTGAACGCCGAAGAGATCATGCAGACGCTGATACGGAAATCGCTTCGGGCCGTCAACGCCGAGCAGGGGGTCGTGACGCTTGTGGAGGACGAGCAGAAGTCGATGAAGACGCTGATCCGCACGATGGTCTCGTCCGCGGGAGCTCCGGCGTTCCACATGCACCAGGCATTGATCGGGTGGATGCATCTGAACAAGAAGCCGCTGAGCGTCGACGACCCGGCGAACGATGCCCGGTTCCGCGGAGTGCAGTGGGACGGCAATATCAAAACGCTCCTGTGCGTTCCGCTGATCGTCAAATCCGAACTGCGCGGGGTGCTCACCGTCTATAATAAGAAGGACGGGCAGTCGTTCAACGCCGACGACCAGCGTCTTCTCGCCATCATCGCCGCGCAATCCGCGCAGGTCGTCGAGAACGCGCGGCTCATCGAGGAAGAAAAGCTCTACATAAAAATGCAGCAGGAGGTCGGCCTTGCGGCGAAGATCCAGCGGGACCTTCTTCCGCGGAGCAATCCGGGACTCCACGGCTACGATATTTTTGCGCGCACGATCGCCGCGCAATCGATCGGCGGCGATTATTTCGACTTCATTCCCAAGAGCGACGGACGAACCGCCCTCTGCCTGGGAGACGTTTCCGGAAAGGGATTGCCCGCCTCGCTCCTCATGGCAAACCTTCAGGCGACGCTTCGCGGGCAGACGCTCGTGTCGCAGATTCCGTCGGAATGCCTCCTCCGGTCCAACAAGCTTCTGTTCGAGAGCACGAGCCCCGAAAAATTTGCAACGCTTTTTTACGGCATCATCGACATCCAGCAGCACTACATTCATTATTCGAACGCAGGGCACGACTGGCCGTTTCTGATCAGGAGCGACAATACCATCCAGCGGTTGAAAACGGGGGGCCTCATGATCGGCCTCATTGAACAGGCGGCGTACGAAGATGAGCGCATCGACATGCATGCCGGCGATCTTCTCGTCGTCCAATCGGACGGCGTGAGCGAGGCGATGAACAGCAATCAGGAGCAATTCGGCGAAGAGCGCCTGCAGGCCCTGCTGCTCGAACAGAAGAACAGAACTGCGGAAGAGATCGCCGATGCGGTGGTAAAAGAAGTGCGAAAACATGCCGGCGCTCACCCGCAGTCGGACGATATTACGATCATGGTCATCAAACGGGTGATGTAATTTCATTTCGCATCACGGCAGCTCATCACTTTGCACGGTGCAGCGATGTTTCTGCGAATGGTCACACATATAATCCGCGCTGAAGAATCGGAACGCAATGCACAGGTCTACGCCGACTCGATCCTCTCCGCGCTCCGCTCGACGCCCGGATGCGCGTTCGCGTCGCTCCTCCAGAACACGCAAAATGCGCAGGAGTGTATTTCGTTGACGATCTGGAATTCGCGGAAGGAATCGAACGAGTACGAAGAAAGCGGACTGTACCGGAAGCTGGTCGACGAGCTCCGTCCGTTCTTCGCCGAATCGACCGAGTGGAAACTCGAGCTTTCGGAGAATCTTTCGCTTGAATATACGCCGGTCAAGGTCGAACCGACGGTGGAGCGCTTCGACGATTCGGTCGCCGGCTCCGACAACATCAGCCGGCTGAAAGCGAAGCCGTTCGCCGCGCACATCCTTGAGGTCACGGTCAGGGAAGATCAAAGCAGCGCGTTCGAAACGAAATTCGCGTCGGACATCCACCCGAAGTACGAGGCGCACAAAGGGTTCATCGACCTCGTCCTCGTCCGTGAGCATCATAAATTCCATATCGTTTCGTTCTGGGATGAAACCGTCGACCTCGGGTCGGCGTCGGGAATCACTTCGGTGGATCAATTGCTCGAATCGGTCTATAAGATTTTGCCCTCGTTTGTCCGTCAGCAGATCGCTCACGGAAGCGGCCCCCACACATTGGCTTCCAGCGAAGATGTGAGATCGGCGGCGTACCGTTGTCTCACGGCCGAATGGTTCGTCAAATAACGGGATGACCGGCGCATTTGGGGGTGACCCAGCTTAGAGATCCTACGCGCAGGACTGGCATTCTCGCCTCTCCTCATGATGGGTCAGGCAGGTCACGAAGTGATGCCTTTGGCAAATGTCCGAACTGCGAATGCCGTACGTGAGCCGCTTCGGAACCTTTTCCTCTTTGGAGAAATGAATGATAGGTCAAACAATCTTTCAGTACGAGATCCCTGAGCAGCTGGGTGAAGTTCCAAAATCACCCGCGAGCCTGGGGCAGCGAGCGAAAGTGAACTTGCGGATCCCGCCGCTTTTTGGCGGGAAGGGAAGGAGTGTGAAGAGTGATCGGTAAAACTATTCTTCAGTACGAGATCCTTGAGCAGCTGGGCGAGGGGGGCATGGGGGTCGTCTATAAGGCGAAGGATACGAAGCTCGATCGTTTTGTTGCGCTGAAATTTCTCAGCGCGAAAGTCGCTTCGTCGGAATCGGACAGGCAGCGGTTCATCCAGGAAGCGAAGGCCGCCGCGACGCTGAATCATCCGAACATCTGCACAATTTACGATGTCGGCGAACATGAGGGACAGCTCTTCATCGCAATGGAATTCATCGAAGGGGAAACGCTGCGCGACCGGAAAAGCAACATCTCGCTCAAACAATCGGTCGACATCGGCATCCAGATCGCCGAGGGGCTCGCCGCCGCCCATGAAAAAGGGATCGTCCACCGGGACATCAAGCCGGAAAACGTCATGCTCAGGAAGGACGGGCTTGTGCAGATCATGGATTTCGGTCTGGCGAAATTGCAGGGCGTTTCCCGCCTGACGCGCGAGGGAAACACCGTCGGCACCGTCGGATACATGTCGCCGGAACAAGTCCAGGGGTTCAACGTCGATCATCGGACGGACATATTCTCGTTCGGCGTCTTACTGTATGAATTGATCTCCGGGCAATCGCCGTTCAAAGGAATGCACGAGACGGCGATCATCTATGAGATCGTCAACGTCGACCCGGAACCGATCTCGATCTTGAAACCGGAGCTGCCCCCCGACCTCGATGCGATCCTGCTCGAATGCCTTGCGAAAGAGCCGGATGAACGGTACCAATCGGCAAAAGAAATTGTCAAAGACCTCCGGAAATTAAAGAGGGAATCGAGCAGACAGACTGCGAGCAGAGTCCTGGCGGTCCGGAAAAGCCAGATCGCTTCGGGTTCGAGGGTCGCCCCGCAGACGGTCGAGTTCGAAGCGCTTCCTCAGAAAAAAAAGTTTTCGGTCGATCCCTGGATGATCGCGGCGCTGTCGGTTTCCGCGGTACTGGCCGGGGCGCTCGCGTGGTATTTTCTCGCTGGCGCCGCCCCCCCCGAATTGATCCGGCTCTCGTTCGAAGCCCCCGCGTCCAATATTTTCAATTCGTCGTACGGAGGACACTTGGAAATTTCTCCCGACGGAACGATGATCGCGTTTGTTGCGGTCGACTCAATGGGAAAAGACCACCTCTGGGTTCGCCCTCTCGACTCCCCCACCCCGCTTCTTTTGTCCGGCACTGATAACGCCTACTATCCGTTTTGGTCGTACGACAGCAGGATGGTGGCTTTCTTTGCCGAGGGAAAGCTCAAAAAAATAGATGCAAAAGGGGGGCCGGTGCTGACCGTGTGCGAATCATCGGGGGGGCGGGGAGGAACATGGGACAAAGAGGGCATCATTGTTTTTGCCCCCGGTCCCGACGGTCCTCTTTTTCAGGTTCCTTCCGCAGGAGGTACGCCGAAACAGGTGACAACGCTGGACTCGACCGAGTTCGAGGTGAACCACCGATGGCCCGTTTTTCTTCCGGACGGGAATCATTTCTTTTATACTGTCCAGACAAGCAAGCCTTCCCTTGAGGAGGATGCCGACCATGTCCGGATCGGTTCTTTGAATGACCCGAAAACCAAAATTGTAATCCACGCTTCGAGCAATGTGGTCTACAACAAAGGCTGGGTGATGTATTATAAACAGAATTCGCTGCTGGCGCAGCGCTTCGACGAAGGGGCCGGCGAAGTGACGGGCGAGCCGATTCCGATCCTCGAAAACCTTCTCTATGCGCGTGTCAGGAGCAAAGGGGCTTTTTCTCTTTCGAGAAACAACCGGCTGGCGTACCTCGGCATGTCGAAATCAGACAACGAGATGGTCGTCTATAACTCGAACGGCGCCGTGCAGCGCACGATCCAATCCAAAGTGCCGACAACGTGGGCGTCGTTCTCCACCAACGGAAGATACATCGCCACCGATGCGCTGGATGAATCCTCGAAGAACACGGACCTCTGGATCCACGACATCGATCGGAATGCGGACACGCGGCTGACGTTCGACAAGGGAACGGAGATCGTCCCGGTATGGTCGCCGGACGACAGCAAGGTGTATTTCAGTTCCAATGCGTCCGGCGTGTTCAATATCTACGCGAAGAACAGCAACGGCACCGGCGATGAGGAGCTGGTGTACAGCTCGAAGTACAGCTCGTATGTCACCGACGTTTCGCGCGACGGAAAAAAGCTCCTCCTTTCCATCAACACCCAGGGGCCGCAGAAATGGGACATTGGCGTCTATGATATGGGGGGGAAAAAATTTACCCCCCTCCTGACCTCCGAGTTCAACGAATGGCTCGGGACATTTTCGCCCGACGGGAAATGGTTTGTCTACCAGTCCGATGAGACGGGAAAATACGAAGTCTACATCCGGCCGACGGACGGCTCGCCGAGCAAGTGGCAGGTATCGACCAACGGGGGAGGCTCGCCGAGGTGGCTTACCAACGGCAGGGAGATCATCTACAGCATCAACGACCACCAAATTTATGTTGCACCGGTGTCCGTTTCGGGGAACGAGATCGCCGTCGGCCAGTCGAAGCTCGTGTTCAAGATCGACGCCGGCTTTCAGACAAGTCTCTACGACATTTCAAGGGACGGCAAAGAGGTCCTCATCACCCGAACGTTGAACACGCAAACGCTGAAAAGCGGGTCGCTCATGTTCAACTGGAAGAATCTCGTCGAAAATAAATAACCGGACAGCAGGATGATCGGCCAGACAATTTCACACTATAAAATACTCGAGAAGCTCGGCGAAGGGGGCATGGGGGTTGTCTACAAGGCCGAAGACACGGACCTCAACCGTATTGTCGCGTTGAAATTCCTCCCGCCGCAAAACTCGCTGTCGCAGCAGGATAACGAGCGATTTCTCCGGGAAGCGCAAACGGCCGCCGTTTTGAACCACCCGAATGTCTGCACCATCTTTTCAATAGAAAAAGACGACTCGAACGGGGAGAAGCGTCAGTTCATCGTCATGGAATATGTGGAAGGAATGACGCTGAGGGAAAAGCTTGCCGAGGGGCCGCTCTCGCTCGATACAGCATCGCAGTATGCAATTCAGATCGGCGAAGCGCTTCATGAAGCGCATTCCAAGAACATTATCCATCGCGACATTAAGGCGGATAATGTGATGATGACGGCGAAGAACAAGATCAAGGTGATGGATTTTGGTCTCGCAAAGCTAAAAGGTTCGCTGAAATTGACGCGGACCTCCAGCACCGTCGGCACGCTCGCATACATGGCCCCGGAACAGCTCAATGGTGGAGAAGTCGATTCACGCTCGGATATCTTTTCATTCGGCGTTCTCTTCTTTGAAATGCTCACCGGGAAAATGCCGTTCCGCGGCGAGCACCAGGCAGCGATGGTCTATTCCATTGTCAATGAACCCGCCGAGCCGATCACGAAATATCTCCCCGAAGCGTCGGAAGAGTTGTCGAAAATATTCGAAAAAGCGCTGGAGAAAAATCCCGATGAACGCTATCAAACGGCTATCGATATGTCGGTCGATATCCGGCGGTTAAAAAAGCAGACCTCGAAAATTACGTCGATCCGCTCGCTTCAAAACGATGCCTCAGGAATGAGGCCGGCCGCAGCCCCTTCTGCAGCGCAGAATCTGAAATCGCCGGCACGCGTAATGCCGTGGAATTCGGCGCGGGTTCTTCAAATCGCCGTCGGTGTGTTGATCGTTGTCGTTGCCGTCATTTTATTTTCCAGCAGGACCGCGAGTACGGCCGTTCGTGTCACGGTCTCCCAGATCACTGATATGCCGGGGGAAGAATTGTATCCCGATATTTCTCCCGATGGAAATTTTATCGCGTTCACGCGTAACGAGGGGGAGGAGCAGGATATTTTTCTCCAGCGGATCGGCGGAGGGAATCCTATCAACCTTACGAAGGACTCTCATTCAAAAAATAATAGTGCTGCGTTCTCGCCGAACGGCGACCAGATAGCGTTCTGCTCGGACAGGGATGGGGGCGGGATCTATCTGATGGGGTCAACGGGTGAATCGGTCCGTAGACTCACAAAAACCGGTTACAACCCGGCCTGGTCGCCGGACGGAAAAAAGCTTGCCTACGCAACAGAACAGGTGAGAGTCCCTTATGCGAGAACGACGAGAAGCCAGCTCTGGACGGTCTCGATCCGGGATGGGGCAACTGAGCTGCTGGACTCGGGTGATTGCGTTCAACCACGATGGTCTCCCCGAGGAACGAGGATCACATACTGGGGTTTGCCCACCGGATCCGGTTGGAGAGATCTGTGGACGATCGACAGCGATGGGAAGAATAAAACCCGGATTACCAATGACGCGGCCATCGACTGGAATCCGGTGTGGTCGCCCGACGGCCGCTTCATCTACTTCTTAAGCGACAGAAGCGGCACCATGAATGTATGGCGCGTCCCGATTGATGAAAAAACCGGAGAAGCAAAAGGAGAATTGGAGCAGGTCACTGTGCCGGCTTCGAATTGTGCGTGGCTGACACTTTCCCATGACGGCAGGAAGCTCATCTACTCTTCTTTGGAAACTCGTGCAAATATTTATAGAACGGGATTCGATCCTGTGAACGAGCGATTCGTCGGACCGCCCGTGCAGATCACCAGCGGCTCGAAAACGTACAATTGGCTCGATATTTCACCGGACGGGAAACGGATCGCTACGGCAAGCTCCGGTCTCCAAGAAGATATCTTTGTGATGAACAGCGATGGATCGAATATCCGGCGGCTGACAAACGACAAACCCAAAGACCGGGGAGTGAAATGGTCGAAGGATGGAAATTCAATCTACTCCTATTCCGACCGGAGCGGCAAATACGATTTATGGAGGATAAGTCTCGACGGGAGCGGACTGGAACAGATGACGAACGGTCAGGATAACGTCAACAATCCGCACATTTTCCCTAACGGAGTCAATATCGTGGGTGGAAGCATGAGCGCAACCTGGGTGTTTGACCTGACAAAGCCGATGGAGCAGCGCCTTGTCAGGACCATCCCGAACATTCCTGGTACGGTCGATCGTCTTGGTGTCACCGATATTGCACCCGACAACCAGCTTCTCATCGGAGCAAGAGTATTTCCTGACGGATCCGCTAATGGAATCTATACCTACTCTCTCAATGACGATGAATTCAAGAAGGTCGTCGACTATGGCACTTTTCCGCACTGGATTGAAGGAGTGAACAAGGTGATGTTTTTTTACAAAGGCAAGATCTTTTTGTTGAATAGAAGGACCAACGCTATAAAGGAACTTGATGCCTCGCTCCATGTCGACGTCGAGTATTTTCATGCCCTGTCGCCCGACCAGCGGGCTTTCTACTTTATCAAAACGGAAGCCGAGTCGGATGTGTGGCAGGCAATGATGGAATGACCAGCAAAACTGTCTCACGCAAATCCCGATGGGATGGCTTCGCAATTCGTAGCGCAGCCAGGTTTCTTATCGTATTTTTTGCGCACGTGCGTCTTTGTGTGAAGGAAGCTTCTGAATTTATTCCCCGGATATCTCATGATCGGCCAGTCCATTTCGCACTATAAAATACTCGAGAAGCTCGGCGAGGGGGGGATGGGCGTCGTCTATAAAGCCCAGGACTTGAAACTCGACCGCTTTGTTGCGCTCAAATTTCTCCCGGCTCATATTTCCGGCTCCGAGCAGGAAAAATCACGCTTCATCCAGGAAGCGAAATCGGCGTCGGCGCTGAATCATCCGAACGTCTGCACCATTTACGGGATCGACGAGTACAACGGCCAGCAATATATCGAGATGGAGCTGGTCGACGGCGTCACGCTGCGCGAGAAAGCCGCCGCCTCGCAGCTGACGATCAAGCAGGTCGTCGAGTATGGGATCCAGATCGCCGAAGCGCTGCAGGAAGCGCACAGCAAGGGGATCATCCACCGCGACATCAAATCCGAAAATATCATGATCAACTCGAAGGATCAGATCAAGATCATGGATTTTGGCCTCGCGAAGCTGAAGGGATCGTTGAAGCTGACCAAAACTTCGAGCACCATCGGCACGCTCGCCTACATGTCGCCGGAGCAGATCCAGGGAGTCGAAGCCGATGTCCGGTCGGACATCTTCTCGTTCGGCGTCGTCCTCTTCGAGATGACCGCCGGCAGAACCCCGTTCCGCGGAGAGCACGAAGCGGCGATGATGTATTCCATCGTCAACGAGGAGCCGGAGGAAGCGTCGAAATACCGGCAGGATATTCCGCCGGAGCTGCTCCACATCCTGAATAAATCCCTCGAGAAAGACCCGGAGGACCGCTACCAATCGATGTCCGAGATCATTGTCGACCTTCGGCGCCTGAAAAAAGAATCGACCAGAGTCAATCGCACGCAGCTGGTGTCCCTCCCCGGCGGGAAGCCAGCGAACGTTCTTCCGCCGCCGGAAAAGCCTGGGCGGAAAATACCGTCAAAGAAAATATTGATGTGGGCCGGCGGAGCCGCCGTCCTCGCGGCTGCATTCTTCCTTCTGAAGGATGTCGTGGTGTCAAACATCGGAAGGAACAGCGACAAGAAGATCATCGCGGTCATTCCGTTCGAGAACCTCGGCCCGAGCGACAAAGATTATTTTGTTGACGGCATGACCGACGAGGTCACGAGCCGGCTGTCGGGGCTTTCGGGACTGAGCGTCATCGCGAGGTCGAGCGCAGCGCAGTACAGGAAGACGACAAAATCCCTGAAACAGATCGGCGAAGAGCTCGGCGTCAATTATATTTTGCAGGGGACCGTCCGCTGGGAAGACTTTGACGGCGAGACGCACGTGCGGGTCAGCCCGACGCTCATCAAAGTAGAGGACGGGACGCAGACATGGTCAGAATCGATGGAATCCGTTCTTTCGAGCGCGTTCAAGCTGCAATCCGACATCGCGAGCAGAGTTGCCGGCGCGCTGGACGTTGCCCTGGCGAAGACGGAGAAGACCTCGCTGGAAACGTCGCTCACCGAGAACTCGGAAGCGTACGACTACTACCTGCAGGCGACGCAGTATTCGGACCGGACGGTCTCGAGATCCGATTTTGAGATCGCCGTCAAATTATTCGAGCGTGCGATCCGGCTCGACCCTTCGTTCGCTGCGGCATACGCCAAGCTCTCGTACGTCCATTCCAACATGTACTGGTTCTTCTACGACCGGACCGAAAGCCGGGTCGAGAAGTCGCGTGCGGCGGCTGAAAAGGCAATGACGTTGGCGCCGGAACTCTCTGAAGCCCACGAGGCGATGGGATGGTACTACTACCATGCCAAACTGGACTATAAAAGCGCGCTCGATGAATTTTCTCTTGCACTCAAGTACCGGCCGAGCAATTCGAACATCTATTACGGCATCGCTGCGGTACTGCGCCGCCAGGGAGATATGGCGGGGTCGATTGAGTCGTTCAAGAAAGCGATCGTGGGCAACCCGCGCGGGTCGGATCTGTTCCGGCAGCTCGGGGAGACGCAGACGCTTCTTCGCGATTATCAGGATGCCGACCTTAATTATGAGAAGTCGATCGAGCTCACGCCGGATGTCTCGGCAGTGTATTGGGAAAGGGCGAGAAATTTTCTCCTCTGGAAAGGGGACGTGAACGAGGCGCGCCGGATCGTCGAAGATTGCCGGCGCCAGGGGAAAGACAGCGGGACGGAATACTTCCTTGCCGACATGACATACGAGGTGGAAGTCGTCGGCGGCAATTATGAAGCGGCCAGGTCTGCCCTCAACCACGAGAGCGCCGACGTCATCGTGAACGATCAATTCCAGTATCTTCCTTCATCGCTGCTTCGCGCCGAGCTTGAAGAGCTCCGCGGCAACGGATCCGCAGCAAGGAATTATTTTGACAGCGCCCGTGTCCATCTGGAACGGGAGATCAAAGCACATCCCGCGGACGAGCGCCTGTACGGCTCGCTCGGCATCGTTTACGCAGGACTCGGCCGAAAGGAAGATGCGCTTCGCGAGGGAAAGCACGGCCTTGAGCTTCTTCCGATCGAAAAGGAAGCATGGCGCGGTTCGTACCGGCTGATGGACCTCGCGCGTATTTATGCGATGACCGGCGAGCAGGACCTGGCCGTCCAGTCCCTCGAACGGCTCCTCTCGATCCCGTGCGAGCTCTCGGGAGCGCTGCTGAAGATCGATCCGCGGTGGAATTCCCTCAAGGAGAATAAAAAATTTCAATCGTTGATAAATACCAATCTCTGATAACTTTTAAGGCAGGATGCAAGCATGATCGGTCAGACAATTTCACACTATAAGATCCTTGAAAAACTCGGCGAAGGCGGTATGGGCGTTGTCTACAAAGCCCAGGATTTGAAGCTCGACCGGCTGGTGGCGATAAAATTTCTCCCCGGCCATCTCTCCGCTTCCGCCGACAGCAAGGCGCGGTTTTTGCAGGAAGCGAAGGCTACCGCCGCTCTCAATCACCCGAACATCCTTAACGTGTACGAGATCGACGAACAGGACGACGGGATGTTTCTTGTGATGGAGTATCTCGACGGAACGACGCTGAAAAGATACCTTTCGAACCTCACGAGCGGGACCGGCGTCCCGGTCCATCAGGCGCTCGAGTGGGCTTCCCAGATCGCACAGGGGCTCAAAGCAGCGCACGGAAAGAACATCGTTCACCGCGACATCAAGCCCGAGAACGTGATGCTCGCGCACGACGGGAAGCTGAAGATCATGGATTTCGGCATCGCGAAGCTCAAGAGCAGCTCCGGGCTGACGAGGACCGGCACCTCACTGGGAACGCTGTCGTACATGGCCCCCGAACAGGCGCAGGGGGAATCGGCCGATCAGCGGTCGGACATCTGGTCGCTCGGCGTCGTTCTCTACGAACTTCTCACGGCCGACCTTCCCTTTAAGTCCGAGCACGAAGCAGGGCTCCTTTATCTGATCGTCAACGAAGATCCGCCGGTGCCAAGCCTCATGGATAGAAAAATTCCCCACCAGGTCGATGCTCTCCTCAAAAAAATGCTGGCGAAGGGAAGAACGCAGCGGTATCAGTCGATGGATGAGGTCCTCCAGTCGCTGCAGGAGACGCTGCGCGCGGTCGACAGTTCCGCCTCACAACCGCAGACGAAGGCGATCGCGGTCCTGCCGTTCGGCAACATCAGCCCGGACAAGGAAAGCGATTACTTCAGCGACGGCCTCACGGAGGAGCTCATCATCAATCTGTCGCGGCTGAAGGATATCCGCGTAGTGCCGAGGACGACATCGATGCAGTACAAAACGACAACGAAGGACGTCAAGGCGATCGGGCGGGAGCTCGGCACACGGTACATTCTGGCCGGAAGCGTCCGGAAATTCCAGGACAACCTCCGCATCGCGGTCGAGCTGGTCGACGTCGAAGCCGACGCGCAGTTGTGGGCCGAGACGTACAAAGGAAAGCTCTCGGATGTTTTCGACATCCAGGAGCAGGTCTCAAAACAGATCGTCGACGCGCTGATGGTGAAGCTGACGCCGAAGGAACAGATCGTGCTGACGAAGCGTCCGACGCTGAACGCGCAGGCGTTCGACTGCAACCTCCGCGCGCGCGATTCGATGTACCGGTTCACGAAGAACGGCGTGCAGATCGCCGTCGAGCTTTTTCAGAAGGCCATCGAATACGACGCGCGCTATGCCGATGCCTATGCCGGCCTGAGCGAGGCATACGCGCATTTGTACCAGCAGTTCGACCGGAACGAGACGCTGCTCGACAAGGCCATGGAGGCCGGGCTCAAGGCGCTGATGTACGACCCGTCGCTTTCCGAGGCCTACTCCGCGCTGGGACTTGTCTACCTGCATAAAAAGTCGACCGCAGAAGCCCTCGAGACAAGCCTGAAGGCCATCGAGCTTAATCCCTCGAACCACACGGCGTATTGGACTCTTGGGCGGACGTATGTCACGACCGACCGCACCCGGGAAGCTATCGACCTCTTCCTGAAGGTTGTCGAACTCAACGCCGATTTCTACGCCGCGTACGGAGACCTCGTCCTCTGCTATGTCCGGCTCGGGGAGAATGACAACGTCAAGAAGTGGCTCGACGAATCGCTGGTGATGTTCCCGAGGTACCTGACACTTCACCCCGACGATGCCCGGGCACATATCTTCTTCGCCCTTGCGCTTGTGCGGAGCGGACGCATCGAGGAAGGAAAGGTCAAAGCCGCCCGCGCTATCGACCTGAGCCCGAACGACCCGCTGATGTTCTACAACGCGGCCTGTTTTTACGCCAACATCAACGAAAAGGCGCTGGCGCTCCAGACGCTCAAGAAGGCGCTTGCGTCGGGATACGGATTCCACGAGTGGACCAAGCGCGACCCCGACCTCGACAGCCTCCGCAACGAGCCGGAATATATCGAGATGATGAAGGGAAAATAGCCGATGCTCGGGGAGACGATTTCACAGTACCATATCGTTGAGAAGCTTGGTGAAGGGGGCATGGGTGTGGTGTTTAAGGCCCGGGACACCAAACTCGACCGCTTTGTCGCACTGAAATTCCTTCCCGCCCATCTTGCGGCATCGGACGAAAATAAAGCACGGTTCATCCAGGAAGCGAAGGCTGCCTCTGCCCTTAATCATCCGAACATCTGCACGATCCACGACATCCAGGAACACGGCGGCCAGCTCTTCATCGTGATGGAATTTGTCGACGGAGAGACGCTGCGCGAAAAGAAAGGGACGCTGACGCCAAAGCAGGTGATCGAGTACGGAATTCAGATCGCCGAAGGACTCGCGGCGGCACACGAACAAGGAGTGGTTCACCGCGACATCAAATCCGAGAACATCATGGTGACGGGGAACGGGAGGGTCAAGATCATGGATTTTGGGGTGGCGAAGCTTCGCGAGGGGCCGATGCTGACGAACGCCGGCACCGCCGTCGGGACATTCGCCTACATGTCGCCCGAGCAGATCCAGGGAATGGATGTCGACCGACGGACCGATCTCTGGGCATTCGGCGTCGTGCTGTATGAGATCGCCACGGGAGCGCTTCCATTCCAGGCCGATCACCAGGCGGCGATGATGTACGAGGTCCTGAACGTGGACCCTCCTCCGGCAAACACGAAGCGCCCGGACATCGGGTCGAACGTTGCCTCCGTCATCACCGGACTGCTTCAAAAGGACCAGAGCAAACGGACATCGGCCGCATCGGACGTGATCGAGCATCTTCGGCAAACGCCGAGCGCGGTTCCGGCAGAGGAAGAAGAAAAATCCATCGCGGTTCTTTACTTCGAGAACATGAGCTCTGAGAAGGAGAGTGAATATTTCTGTGCCGGAATGACAGAGGATATCATCACAGACCTGTCGAAGATCAAGCATCTGAAGGTCGTCTCCCGGACGGATATGCTGGCATTCCGCGGCAAGGAGATCAATTCGCGGCTCATCGGGCAGACGCTCCGCGTCAATTACATGCTGGAAGGGAGCGTGCGCAAATCCGGGAACAAGATGCGGATCACGGCGCAGCTGATCGACGTCCGCAACGGCTTCCATCTTTGGGCCGACCGGTACGACCGGCTCCTTGAGGATATCTTCGATGTGCAGACGGAAGTTGCACAGAAGATCGCCGAAGCGCTTAAAATTTCTCTTACAACATCAGAGAAGGAATCGCTGGAGAAGAAGCCGACGGACGACCTGCGGGCTTACGACCTCTATCTGAGGGGGAAGGAATTTGTCTTTCGCCGCGGCAAAAAGAACACTGAGGCGGCGATCCAGATGTTTCAGAACGCAATTTCGATCGACCAAAAGTTCTCTTCCGCTTACTCCGCGCTCGGCGAAGCATGCTCGTACATGTATGCATGGTATGACGGCGACCCGAAATGGCTCGGGAAGACGATCGAGAACAATCAAAAGGCGCTCGACCTCGACCGCGATTCGGTTGAAGCTTCCTTCGGGATCGGGATGGTCTACTACCATCAGAAGCACTTTGACGAGGCGAAGCGGATATGGCAGGACGTGATCCGGCAAAAGCCCGATTTTTATGACGCGTACCGCTGGCTGGGGGCGCTTTCGGACGTCACCGGGAGCTACGACGAGGCCCTCGGTCACTATCAGAAGTGTGCAGAGCTGAAGCCGTACAGCGAAGAACCATGGATGCACACCTACATGACGCATTTAAGAAAACACGACACGCAGTCGTCGGAGAACGCGATGCGAAAAATGATCGAAGTCGGCGAGCGGAAGCTCGGGGTCAATCCGGACGACATCATCGTGCTCAGCAGGATCGTCGGGGCGTACGCCCACTTCGGCGAGAAGGAAAAAGCGTACGCCATTCTCAAGCGGATCACCGAGCTTGACCCGACCGACGGGCTTGCGCAGTACAACTGCGCCTGCACCTACGCGGTGCTGGGGGATACGAAAGAAGCGCTCGCGTGTCTTACAAATGCGATTCGAAGCGGATACAAAAATATGAAGGAATGGGTCAAAGCCGACCCGGATCTCGTTTCGCTGAGAAACGATCCGGAGTACACCGCGCTTGTCGGAGAAATGAGGTGAACCAGCGATGATCGGACAAACTATATCGCACTATACGATCCTCGAGAAATTGGGCGAGGGGGGCATGGGCGTCGTCTATAAAGCCCAGGACACGAAGCTCGACCGGTTCGTCGCGCTGAAATTTCTTCCGGCGCATCTTGCCGCATCGGAGCAGGACAAAGCGAGATTTGTCCAGGAAGCAAAATCGGCCGCCGCTCTCAATCATCCGAACGTCTGCTCCATTATCGATATCCAGGAACACGATGGTCAGATGTTTATTGTGATGGAATTCGTTGACGGGCAGACTCTTCAGGAGAAGAAAGGAACGTTCTCGCATAAACAGGCGATCGATTATGCAATTCAGATCGCCGAAGGACTTGCCGCCGCCCACGAAAAAGGAGTCGTTCATCGGGACATCAAGCCTGAAAATATCATGATTCGCAAAGACGGCATCGTGCAGGTCATGGATTTTGGCCTGGCGAAACTGCAAGGCGCATCCAGATTGACCAAAGAAGGAAGCGTCGTTGGTACGGTTGGATATATGTCCCCCGAGCAGGTGCAGGGGCACGAAACAGATTATCGCACGGATATCTTTTCTTTCGGCGTAATTTTTTACGAAATGCTTACCGGGGCATCACCGTTCAAAGGGGTTCACGAGACCGCGATACTGTATGAGATCGTCAATGTTGACCCGGCACCGCCATCCACAGTAAAGCCGGGACTTCCCCCCGAAGTTGATGCTCTTTTGGAGGAGTGCCTCGCGAAAGAACCGGATGAACGGTTTCAATCGGCAAAAGAAATAGTTAGAGATCTGAGAAAACTCAAGAGGGATTCGGGGAGACAAAGGACAAGCAGTATTGGTATCGGCCGCGGCAGTAAAATCGATTCAGGAACACAAAACTCAACACGAGGCAATTTTTATAGACCGTTGATTCTGGGAGCGTCCTTTGTCCTTCTGGCAATATTCTCGCTGATCATCGGGTGGAATATCCATAAAGAATCATCGAAGGAAGTTCGAAAATTCCAATGGCCTTACGAATATGATTGGTGCGTCTTATCTCCGGATGGAAAGAAGATAGCCTATTCTAAGGGAGAGAAACTCTGGATTCGCCGTCTTGATAAAATCGATCCGATAGAAATTAAGAACGATGGTACCATTACAAATATACTCTGGTCTCCCAACAGCGAATATATTGCATATTTTGCCGGCTTCGAGACATCTAAATATCAACTAAGAAAGATCTCGATCAATGGTACCGGAAATGAATTGATCGTCAAAACAGAAGGCAATTATTATCCAAGATTCTGGGGAATTGATGATTCTATCGTAGTGACAACTTGGGATAACAAAGGAAGCAACATGTTATTAAACGTGCCTTCTTCCGGAGGTGAGTTAAAACCAATGTATGGCGGAGACCCCCTTCTGTCTACGATCAGGGGAAATTTGACCCACGTATTAGGATTACCCGACGGCAAGACCATCCTTCTCAGCGATAATGTGGTTAACGGCAGGGGCGAAATTCTCATACAAACGGGGGACAAACGTACGACCATTTACAGCGGACCTCCGGAGAGTTCTATCGGCAGGCCTGTCTATTCAAACAGCGGGCATATTCTTTTTCCACTTTCCACCCTTAGCAGCTCTGTTCCGGACATCTGGGCAATTCCATTTGACCTCTCTTCCCTGAAAATTACCGGCAATCCTTTTTTAGTTGTCAGGAATGTGAATGCAGACCGAATAAGTGTGACTGAAAACGGGATGTTGTCCTATGTTGACGTGGGCAACTCCGTCATTGGTGCTCAATTGGTCCTGCTTTCCCGCGCCGGCCAGTTTCTAAAAACGATAGGCCAGACTCAATCAGATATTCATTCTCCGGCGGTTTCTCCGGATGGTCAAACAGTCGCGACCATGAGTTCGGAAGGAAATGGAAAATACGATATTTGGCTGCATGACGTAGCGAAAGGAACCAAGTCTCAATTGTCGTTCGACATCCCGGAAACATGGAGGCCAAGTTGGTCTCCCAGCGGCAAGGAAATCGTTTTTCAATCAGGGTTCTTCGATTCATCACGAATCTACGTTCAAGGGGTTAACGGACATACATCCGCAAAACTTCTGATGGGCGCGAATCAATGGGGAAGTTCATCGTATTGGTCTGCTGATGGAAGATTCATCTTGTTCACGCGATCGGAATCCCAGCCTCGAACACATAATGATCTCTGGTATCTGGAATTGGGCAGGGACAGTTCTCAGAAACGGCTCTTCGAATCTAGGTTCAATGAGGATTGCCCCTATATGTCGCCTGATGGACGATTTGTGGCATTCCAATCGGATAAAAGTGGCCAGTGGGAAGTCTATGTTACCGACTTCCCAAATGCCCAACAGCAGTGGCAGATTTCGATTGAAGGAGGGTTGTATCCTCAATGGGTTCGCAACGAGATATTTTTTGTAACTCCAAAGTCGAACGAACTCATGTCAGCCAAAGTGAAGACCAGTCCTGGTTTTCGGGCAGAAAATCCTGAGAAGCTATTTTCAGCGGATGCTGTCCATGTTCAACTGGCATTGGCGTACTCATTCTTCTACACAGTGACCAGGGACGGAAAAAACATTATCGCCGTAAAAAGGCTGGGAGAGTCCAACCGGCCCAATCTGATTATGGTGGAAAACTGGTTTGAAGACTTTAAGGACAAAAGGTAAAGTACATTAATGATCGGACGAACGATATTTCATTATAGGATCCTCGAGAAATTGGGCGAGGGGGGCATGGGCGTCGTCTATAAAGCCCAGGACACCAAGCTCGACCGGTTCGTCGCGCTGAAATTTCTTCCGGCGCATCTTGCCGCATCGGAGCAGGACAAGGCACGATTCATTCAGGAAGCGAAATCGGCCGCCGCTCTCAATCATCCGAACGTCTGCTCCATTATCGATATCCAGGACCATGAAGGGGCTCAGGGGGAGAAGCAGCTCTTCATCGTCATGGAATTCATTGACGGTCAAACGCTGCAGGAAAAGAGATCATCGCTCACTCAAAAACAGGCGATCGATTACGCGATACAGATCGCCGAAGGACTCGCGGCCGCCCACGAAAAAGGGATCGTGCACCGGGACATCAAGCCCGAGAACATCATGATCCGCAAGGACGGGATCGTGCAGGTGATGGATTTCGGCCTTGCCAAGCTCGTCGGTGTGTCGCGGCTGACGAAACAGGGGAGCACGGTCGGCACGCTCGGCTACATGTCCCCCGAACAAGTGCAGGGACAAGAGACCGATCATCGTTCGGATATCTTCTCGTTCGGTGTCTTGCTCTACGAAATGTTGACGGGAAAATCGCCGTTCAACGGCGCTCATGAGAGCGCGATCCTGTACGAGATCGTGAACGTCGACGTTCCCCCCATGTCCACGATCAAGCCGGAGATCGATCCTGAGCTTGACCGGATCGTTCTCGAGTGCATGGAGAAAGACCCGAATGAGAGGATGCAGTCGATCAAGCAGGTGGCGATCGACCTGAGCAGGTTCAAACGGACCTCGAGCCGGTCCAGACAAAGCAGGATCATTCCTGCACAGCCGGCGGCGCTGAAGCCCGGAGCGGAAAATGCTATCCGCGCGGAGAGGCTCCTGCCGCAAAAATATCTCTGGCAGATTCTGACATTGCTCTTCCTGGTCACCACGCTGTTCTTTGCCTGGAATTCGTGGAGAAGCGACAGACCACCGGCGGCCGTCATGAGGTTCACGGTTGATCTGCCCCTCACCACACCGCTGGTCGCCGGGGCTTCAACAGTGGCTATTTCGCCGGATGGAAAATATTTTGTCTACCTCGCGCTATCGTCGGGCGATCCTGTTCTCTTTCTCAGGCCGATCGACAGTTTCACCGCGCATTCTTTGAACGGCACAGAAAACGCGAGCGATCCTTTTTTTTCGCCCGACGGCCAATGGATCGGGTACTTTGCAAACGGAAATTTGAAAAAGATCTCTGTCTACGGCGGCGTGCCGCAGGACGTTTGCACCGTCCCCGGATATATGAGAGGCGGATACTGGACGAAGGATAATTTTATTTTGTTCGGCAATATCAACAACTCCATCTACCGTGTACCGTCGGGGGGCGGAACTCCGGTTGCAGCGACATATCTGGACACGGCCCAAGGGGAGATCAGCCACAGGTTTCCCCAGCTCCTCCCTGACGGCAAAACCGTCATTTTTACGGTCAAGAATAACAGCATGACCACCTTCAACGACGCTCTCATTGTCGCTGAAAATATTCAGACCCATGAGAGGAAGACCCTCGTGCGGGGAGGCGCGTATGCCAGGTATATTTCAACGGGGCACATCATTTATATCCGCGGGTCATCGATCTATGCGGTTCCGTTCGATCCGGATCGGGCAGCGATCACAGGGTCGCCGCTCCCCGTCGAAGAAGGGGGGATGATGAACCCCCTTTCGGGGGATGCTAACTACGGCGTGTCGAATTCCGGAACGCTGCTGTTCGCCCCTCTCGGTTCGTTCTCGGGAACGGAGGTATCGCTGGAATGGATCGACCGGCAGGGAAAACGGAACAACGTTCTCGATACGACCGGAGCGTACGGCGACGGCTCGCTTTCGCCCGACGGACAAAAACTGGCAATGACGATCAGGGCGGCAAATGACGATATCTGGGTATACCAGTTTCACCGGGGAACTCTCAGCCGGATCACGTTTGGCGGCGGGAACAGCGATTTCCCCGTCTGGTCTCCGGACGGGAAGCGGATCATCTTCGCCTCGGAAAAAGGGACGACGTGGAAATTATTTTCAAAACCATGGGACGGCAGCGGAAAAGAAGAGCTTCTCAGCGAAGACGTCGATACCGACCCCAATTCATGGGAATCCATTTCTCCGGACGGGAAAGCCGTTGCGTACGGCAAGAACGGGGACATTTGGGTGCTGCCGTTGACCGATGCCAAAAAACCGGAACAGTATATTGCGTCGCCGGCAACTGAGACCGACCCTTCATTCTCGCCGGACGGAAGGTGGATTTCGTACATGTCAAACGAATCGGGGCAGAACGAACTCTACGTCGTTCCCTATCCGCACGGCGGAGGCAAATACCAGATCTCGACGAACGGCGCTGATTTTGCCGTGCCTCCGCGGTGGCTCCCCGACGGCAGATCATTGATCTATCTTTCGGGAAGGCAGGTGATGGGGGTCCATGTGACACTCTCCCCCTCCTTTGATTATTCTCCACCGCAAAAGATCTTCGACCTTCCGGAATCGTGGAGCGGATCATTTGGAGACATCACAGCGGACGGGAAGAAATTTATCATCGGGACGACGAAATCCGGACCGGTCACAACATCCCGGGTGAATATCGTCGTCGGATGGTTCGACGAGCTGCAGAAGAAGTTTTCCGCACAACGGCAATAACATGCGGCCGGACGGAGAGGCTATGCGATTCCGCGTTTGCTTCGCCTGCCAGTGCATAGTTCGCCGACCGTTGATTCATTGAACAAATGAGATCATGAAGTACGCGATCATATCGGATATCCACGGAAATCTCGAAGCTCTGACGAAAGCGCTGGGCATCATCGAAGAAAGGCACGTCGATGAGGTCATCTGCCTCGGCGACGTTGTCGGATACGGAGCGAACCCGAACGAATGCGTCGACGCTGTTCGACGCACCTGCTCTGCGATCGTCCTGGGGAATCATGACGAGGCGGCGCTGGACCCCGGCGGGCCTCACGATTTCAACCCCATCGCACAGAAAGCGATCGAATGGACCGCGCAGCAACTGACGGAGGAGAACCGTTCGTTCCTGTCGTCGAGGCCGATGAACGTGAAGAAAGAGGATGTGCAGTTTGTCCATTCTTCTCCCCGCTCGCCGGAGCTATGGGATTACATCATCAACGCCGACGATGCTGTCGAAGCGATCCGCAGTTGCGAAGAGAAGATCTGTTTTATCGGACACACGCACGTTCCCGGAATATTCTCGGCGCATGGAAGGTCGAGATCGGTCGTGCGGAGCGAAAAGCAGCTCGTCAACGTCGGCAGCGTCGGCCAGCCGAGGGACGGGAATCCGATGCTGGCGTTCGGGATCTTCGATTCGGTTAAATGGGAGTACGAACTGGTGCGCGCGGTTTATGATATTCAAAGCGCGGCGGAGAAAATTTTGAACGCCGGCTTGCCCCGCGAACTCGGGTACCGGCTGATGTACGGGATGTAATTGTTCTTCTCGTTCCCAATCGGAGATTGGGAACGGGGGTTGAGGTCGTCCATCAACGCATGGTCGTTCCCAAACAGAGTTTGGGAACGAGGAGAGACGCCGGCTTGCCCCGCGAACTCGGGTACCGGCTGATGTACGGGATGTAATTGTTCTTCTCGTTCCCAATCGGAGATTGGGAACGAGGTGAGATGACAGGTTCGGTGGACTCCTCTTACAGATCGTGCTTAGGGTACACCACTCCGCACTCTTTTCTGACCGCGTCGAGCATTTCCACTAATTGAAGGCTGTCGTTCCAGCTCATCAGGCTGCTCTCTTTTTTCCCTTCAAGCAGGCACTTCGCCACTTCTTCCGCTTCATACTCGTAGCCGTTTCCTCTCACCGGGAAATCAAAGATCTTTTCCTTCCCGCCGTTGTAGGTCACTTTCACTTTTCCGGGACAGAACCAGAGATGCTCGAGGAATATTTTTCCCTTATCGCCGTGAATTTCGGCGACGACCGCCGGGTCGGCGAGAAAGGAAGAATACATGACCGCAAGTGTATCCTTGTCGTATTTGAAGGTATAGCTGGCTGAATTGTCTCCCCCTTGCTCGCCCAACCCGGCAATTGCGGAAATGGATTTCGGCTTGCCGAGGAGAAGGAGCGAAAGAAAAATGTTGTAGATCCCCGTATCCAGGATCGTCCCGCCGCAAAGCTCCAGATTATAGTGCCTGTGTTCCGGCCCGTTCTCCGATTTTACGGAGAAAAACGCCGTCAGCAGTTTCACTTTCCCGATCTCCCCCGAGTCGACCAGCTCTTTCGTCTTGATGATGTTCGGAAGAAAACGGCTCCACATCGCTTCCATCAAGAAAAGATCTTTCTCTTTCGCCCTCGCGATCATCGCCGCCGCTTCTTTGCGGTTGACCCCCATCGGCTTTTCGCAGAGGACATTCTTATTGTGATCGAGGGCGAGGAACGTGTTCTCCAAATGGAGATTGTGCGGGGTGGCGATATAGACAACGTCAACGTTGGGGTCGCTCACCAGCTCTTCGTAGCTCCCGTATGCGTGCGGGATGTTGAACTCGCGGGCGAATTTTTTTGCCGCATCGGCAGTTCTCGACCCGACCGCATAGGTCTCACAATTCTCTGCAACTTTGAGGGCGGTCGCGAATTTGTGAGCGATCCATCCTGTGCTCAAGATCCCCCATTTGATTTTTCTGTTTGCCATTGCTTTTTGGGAATGATTAAAAAAGGGAACGTTGTGTGAACGAATGTATGAGTTATTGCGAGGAGAATCAAGATTGGACCCATTCAGGCAACGCCAGGGTTTGAGAATGTCCACTCTCGCTCCCAATCTCAGTTTGGGAGCGGCCTGCTTAATCTATTGTCCCCCTGAAAATATTGACCTCTCAAACAAACTCAGTTCCCTGTCAGAGATTGCGAACGAGAATAACAAGCGGCGGGTCCGTACCGTCCCGCGCAGGGGCGTTTCTTGTGACGACGAAGGAAGCATGACACTGCCCCTTCGCATTCGTAGTTTGTACCGTTCGAAGGACCTGGGGGTACGAAGCAGCATCGACACGGTTTTTCGCCGCTTCACTCCTCAGAATGACCAGCGCCCCGTGCAGTCTTGCCGCTTGGGCGCCTCACATGGTTCTTGAAACTGGTTCCTGTTGGAATTTTCCATACTAAAGAAAACCGGTATTGACTGCTTCCCACTTTCAATAAGCTGGTGCCAATTTTCCGCTCTGTTGCGCGGATTTAGAGGCATAATTGTTGTGCATTTTTCAGGACAGTATATTTTTTCAGTTGGAACATTTCTCGCAGCCCGGGAATATCCTTCGAAAGAGGACGGGCACACGCCATTCAGAAAGGGAGCATTGATGACCACATCGAATTCTACCGATAGTCCTCACCACCAATCCATGCATCAACAGGGTCACAGGAAAAGCAATGGTATTCTGGGAAAGCTCTTCCTGCCGATCGTCGGCTTCCTTTCCCTAGTGTGGATGCTGATCCGCATCATCCCGAAGCCAAGCCGTGCGGAATATCCTTGCATGAAGGTCGCTGCGCCGATCGCCAGCGGTTTCATCGCCTACATCGCCAGCATGCTGATCACCGTCTTTTCGTTCGAAAGATCCCGCCGGTATTTTCGGAATTCAAAATACCTCCTCGGGTCGGCTATGGCCTTTATGGCGCTCGGAGCCGCATTGTTTACGCTCCTGAGGACGGACACGGAGACTCAAGCGCACACGATGAACGACTCGCTCTTCGTGCCGATCGATTCGCCGAACTCTCCGATAGGAACGGGGCAGGGGATCTTTCCGGGACGTGTCGTTTGGGCGAGGGATCCTGCTGCAGCGACGTGGAACGGCATCACCGGAAACTGGTGGTCGGACAACAATACTCACCAGCTCAACGTCGATTCGATGTTCTCCAAGTCTCTCCGTGCGCTTACGGAATCGCCGACCGACAGCGCTTCGTGGACCGCACTCTTCAAATATTTTAACGCAAAACACGGGAAGGGGAATATCGGATATACCCCCGGCGAAAAAATCGCGGTGAAAATAGACCTGAATATGGTCTCGCCGGAGTACCCGCCGGGGAACGCATCATTCACATCGCCCCAGTCGGTACTCAGCCTCCTTCGGCAACTCGTCTATAAGGCGGGAGTCGCCGACAGCGACATCACTGTCTACGACGTTATCAGGTATGTCCCCGATGCGATTTATTCCAAGTGCCACGCCGAATTTCCGCATGTGCATTTCATGGGATGGACGGCCATGAACGGGAGGGAACAGTACGTCCGCGACACCACGATCATTCACTGGTCTGAAAAACTGAACATCGAGCTGGGAGGAGGGAACCCGGCGCATCTTACGACCGCCGTCACCCGCGCGGCGTACATCGTCAACCTTGCCAGCTTCAAGGGGCATCGGTACGCCGGTGTCACGTTCTGCGCGAAGAATCATTTCGGCTCGCTCAGCGTCGACGATACCACGGGGACGCCATACGTCTATGCCCCCCACGCGGCCGGCGTTCATCCGTACATTGCAGTGCACGATATTATTATCCCGGGGAGCGCTGAGTGGACGTTCTATGGGCGGCACATGGGAACATACAATGCTCTCGTCGACCTGATGGGGCACAAAGACCTCGGCGCAAAGACGGTCCTTTTCATGATCGAGGGGCTCTACGCCGGGCAGACCGAAGGAGATATGATTTCTCAAAACAGCCGGTGGATCACGGCGCCGTTCAACAACGGATGGATGTCGAGTCTTTTTATGTCCCAGGACAACGTCGCCATCGAATCGGTCGGGCTCGATTTCATCCGCGCCGAAGCGGCTGTCAATCCGCACGACACCACGATCTACGGCGCTGTCGACAATTATCTGCATGAAGCGGCGCAAGCGGACGATCCTCCGTCGGGGACGTTCTACGCTCCGAACGGGGACGGCGTTCGCCTGCAAAGCCTCGGCGTGCACGAGCACTGGAACAATTCGACCGACAAGCAGTATTCAAGGAATCTTGGACTCAATGAAGGGATCGAGCTGGTGCAGATCAAGAGTTCGACGACCGCGGTTCCGGAAGCGAATGTCCCGGCAGGATATTCGCTCTCTCAAAATTTTCCGAACCCGTTCAATCCCTCCACGACGATCAGGTTCGACATCGCAACACGAAGCCGTGTCCGTCTGTCGGTCTACAATCTGCTCGGACAAAGAGTGGCCGAATTGGCGAACGAAGAACTGAGCACCGGCAGCTACGAAAGAATCTGGAACGCCCGCGTCGCCTCCGGTCTTTATCTTTATCGCATCGAAGCGGTACCGGTCGCTGACCCCAGCAAGCGGTTTGTGGAAGAAAAGAAAATGGTGTTTCTCAAATAGCGCGGTTCAGAGATCATATTGTTCATGATGCGGGAATCCGGCGGATGAGGAAGGAAGTGATTTATGCCCCTTTCCTTTGGCCGAGTTGTCATTGATACCCTGAACCTGCAGGGCTCATGATCATATCGTGGGGGGGCTTTCTCGCGGCGTTATCCCTTTCACTCAAAATCTCCCTCCTCCGGAACGTGGCGCACAAACCTGCGCCCGTCGTGACGTCCATGAGCCGCTCTCGAAGGAACCTTAATGTGTCTCCTCATCGTTGATAGGAAAAAGAAGCCCCGGACGTCCAAGTGAATATTCAGACGATCATCATATATCTTCTGGTTAAGTTCGCCGCCTATGTCTGGTGGTGCCGCGTCGGGCTCGGGAAAAGGGAAGGGGAGCCGAAACCGCCCGAAGGGAGTCTCGATGGGCCGTCGCTCGGTCTTGGACTCTTCCGTTCAATGCTCGGGCTGGTGTTTGGCGCCGGTATCTATTTGTTAACGATCCAGTTCATTTTTCTTTTTGATTCAAATATGCTAGGGGGAGAATTTCTTGCGTACTTTCTGGTGTACATTCCGGTTCGCTGGATCGAGTGGTCGATCGTTGCGATGATCATTTTTCGGCATTCGCGGAATGTTGGTGGATTCGTTCTCGGAGGATCGGCGGTCGATCGACGGTGGCGTGCAGTGGGAATTCTGATTTCGTGTCTGGCCGATATCCCGATCATCGCGGCAATGCACGGCAATCTTTTTTTGGGAAGGATCATGTGCTGACAACTGTGCCGCGAGGGTGCGAGGGTCCAGGGTAAGACCGCTCCTCATCCGAAGGTTCCCGTTGGGATGAGACGCCGGGAACGGGAGCCGGGCACAAGGTTTGACTATCTGCCGTTTTACCCCGATATTTTAAACGCATTTTCCAGCGGGAGAAGCTATGGAGAAACATAGCATGATACGATTCGTTACGTCGGTCGCCGGCGGATCGATGAATGAAGCCGTTGGAATTTTATTGCCACGATACGGAATACTGCCGGAGAGAAATTTAATTGAGAAATTGTCTTATCGAAGCGTCGCTCTTCCTGTTGTTGTCGTTGACTCTTGTTGCGCAGAATCACGGCGCCGGAGGCATTCACGGAATTGTAGTTGTTGAACCGGCTAAGAAGCCGCTCGAGTTTGTCAATGTTATTGTGGTCAAGATCCCGGACAGCACACTGGTCACCGGGACCACGACGGATGAAAAGGGAAAATTTTCGATCATGAATGTTCCGCCCGGAACATTCATCCTGAAATTCACGCTGCTCGGATACGAAGAAAAACAATCCTCAAAATTCACCCTCACCGAGAATCAAAAAGATTTTAACGCCGGCACCATCTCCTTGCGGGAAACGGCGGTCAGCCTGGGGGAAGTGACCGTGACGGCCCAGAAGTCAACGATCAACTCGACGATCGACCGGAAAATCTATAACGTCCAGCAGGACGTGATGAGCAAGAGCGGATCGGTAAGCGATCTCCTCCAGAATGTCCCTTCCGTGCAGGTCGACGTCGACGGCAACGTCAGCCTGCGGGGTTCTGCGGACGTCCAGATCCTGCTGAACGGCAAGCCGTCCCCCCTCCTCGGCGGCAATACTGCCGACGCGCTTCAGCAGATCCCCGCAAATGCCGTCGAACGGATCGAAGTGATCACCAACCCCTCGGCCAGATTCACCCCGGAAGGGACCGCCGGGATCATCAACATCGTCCTGAAGAAAGACGCCGCACTGGGCATGAACGGAAGCGTGACGGCGAACGTCGGGAACGACTGGCGCTCCAATTTCAGCACGAGCGACAACTACAGCCTGGGGGGATTGAATGTCTTCGGGAGTTACTCGATCCGCCAGGATGACCGGAACGGGATCGGCACGCTTTCGCGGCGGCAGGTGGACTCGACCGGAACGTCGAATTTCTTCAACGAGAACGGGACCTCCGCAAACCGTCCCCTTTCCCAGTTCGCGACCTTCGGAGCAGAAAACCACTTCAACGAATCGGAGTATGCCGGCGTCTCGGGCAATTACCGTTACCGGAGCTACACGAGCCACGATGTGACCACGGAAACGCACCTGGACAGCACCCTCTCCGTGATCGATGATTACGACCGCGCCCGCACCGATTTCGATGAGACCGGCTCCGCCGGCTACGCTGCCTTTTACGAGCACGACTTCGACGGCGAAGATCATACGTTGCGCGCCGAGTTCAGCGGCAACCGGCTGTTCGACCAGGAGGATAATCACTTTACGAACACGTACCGGACGCCAGAAGGGGAACTCGAGCGCGACAACACCCTCATCCAGGAGCACGACCGGCGGGAACTCCTCACTCTTGAGTATCATCATGTGCTGGCCGACCACTCCACGCTCGATGCCGGGTACGAAGGAAGGTTTGACGACGACGAATTCAATTTCTACGCTTCCACGTTCGACACGTTGTCGCAGGCATTCCTCGAAGACACAGCGGAAACGAATTTCTTCACGTACCGCGAACAGATCCATGCCCTCTATGTGACCTACGGCAGCACGTTCGGCCGCTTGAGCGCTCTAGCCGGTTTGCGGGGGGAGCGGGTGCTCATCACCTCCGACCTTGTGACCACCGGGACCGTTGTCCCGAACGATTATTCAAAGCTCTATCCGACCCTTCACCTGGCGTACAAGTTGGGGGAGTTCGATGAGCTGCAGCTCAACTACAGCCTGCGCGCAAACCGTCCCCGCGGCGAGGACATGAACCCGTTTCCGGAATACCGGGACCCGAGGAACGTTTACGCCGGAAACCCGGGTCTGAAGCCGGAGTTCATTCACTCTGTCGAGCTCGGCTACCAGATCCAGGAGGAGAAGATCTCGATCCTTCCGAGCGTTTTTTACCGCGACCGGCATAACAAATTCACCTCGCTCACCGAAGCGCTCAACGACTCGACCGTCCTTACGACGCGCGCGAACCTCTCGAGCGACCGATCGGGGGGAGTCGAGCTCGTCGTTTCCGGGAGCCTGTGGGATGTTGTCACCATTAACAGCAGCACCGACGCCTTCTACGAGGAGATCGACGCCACCAACCTTGGCTTCGGCGAAAAAAAATCGACCACAACCTTGAGCGGCAACCTGAACCTGAATTTTGCCCTCGCGAAAGGGTCGACCCTTCAGGTTAACTCCTGGTACCGTTCACGCCAGCTTACCCCGCAGGGAGAGAACCAGCCGATGTATGTCGTGAACTTCGGCTTCCACCAGAACCTGATCGGAGAGCAGCTCACGCTTACCGCCACCGTCTGGGACGCGTTTAAGACGCTCACGCGGAAGACCGAGATGGACACTCCGTCGCTCACGCAGACGACATTCTCCGCACGGGATTCGCGGGTGATTTACCTGGGACTCACGTACCATTTCGGCGGTACGTCGAAGAAGGCGAAAGAGAAAGAGACGGAGTTCGAAGAAGAGAACTGATTGGAACGAGGGAAACTTTATTTTGCAAGAACGGTCGGAAGACCATTCCTGTTAAGACCTACCTATTGATTTCCGCCAGCAAAACCCACGCATCGAGCGCCGCCATGGGGAACGAAGCGATCATGGCGAGGCCCATCCAATAGAGTCCGTTGAAACCCGACGCGAAAACAACGATGCCCGAAGCGACGTAAGGGAGGAGTGTGATCTGATCGGTGGCGATGAGCCGGGCGCAGAGGGGACGGTGCCGCGGCTCCGTCTTCTTCAAGATATTGACGTCGAAGAGAGAAGCCGTGAATCACACGGCAGCGCCGCCGGCTTCCGCGATCAGGACATTCTCCCATCCGCTCATAAAAGATCTTTCCCTCGTTAATTCACAGAGAGGAGCCATTTCCTCGCTTCATCGATCGAACGAAAGACCCCGAACTGAATTCCCTTTTCCTCTGCTCCTATCGAACCCATCCGCAAAAGCCCGAACTGCGCGTCATCCGAAGCGGCGAAGGCAACCCGGTCGTTGAAACGCTTGCTTTGCGATGCGAGAAAGCGGGCCATGATGTTGATCTCCGAAGTGCTCCGGTTGTAGATGCTTCGCGACTGACCGATGTTGATCAAGAGGCAGCATGACGCAGGACAGTGCGCATCGGTAAAGGCATTAAGCACGGCGGCGCGAAGTTCTTCCGTCGAGTATTCCCCCACAGGTTCTACGATGACAATGTTCTCATCGTATCGGTAATGGACCGGCATGGAAGAAGACCTTTCCGTTTTAGGGGATTCCAAAGAAATTGACGGAGATTATCTCCGTCTTGACTTTGCCAGAAGCCTGAGAATTTCCACATAGAGCCAGATGAGCGTCACCATGAGACCGAACGCTCCGTACCATTCCATGTATTTCGGAGCCCCGTTCGCCGCCCCCTGTTCGATGAAATCAAAATCGACCACCAGGTTCATCGCCGCAACGATGACGACGAACACGCTGAAGAGGATGCCGAACAGGGAATTGTCGTTGACCAGGGGGACCGCAATGCCGAAGAACGACAGGACAATGCTGATGAAATAATAGAACGCGATGCCCCCTGTTGCCGAAGCGACGATGAGCCTGAAATTTTCCGACGGTTTGATGATCTCGAACTTGTAGATCAGCAGCAGGCACCAAAAAATTCCGAACGTGAGAAGGAGCGCCTCGATCACGATGCCGGGATAGCGGGCTTCCATCATCGCCGACAATCCGCCGAGGACCAGTCCTTCGAAGGCGGCATAGAGGAGCGAAAGGTACTGTGCGAGGTGCTTGTTGAACACCAGCACGAATCCGGTAATGGTCCCCCCCAAAATGCCGATAAGAAAAAACGGAGCGATCGCGCCGAAATCCTCCGCGGCCCCGAACCGGTCCCACACGAACATTGCCGGGATGAAAACGGTCAACAACAGCAAACCGGTCTTATTCACCGTCCCCTGCAGCGTCATCACGTTCTCGGCGTTGGCGGACTCTGCAAAGCCGGAAAATGTTTCCTGCTTCAAGGCCGGATTGCCGGATTTGAACAATGCCATAGTGAACTCCTCTTTTGGTGAATGATTTCTGCGATCCTACTTGTTCCGGATGGTTTCGATCAACTGATAAACGCTCGCGACATTTTCAATGAGCTCGAAGCAGGGCACGACGGAACGTCCGTATCCCGGCCAGCCGCTCGTTGCAAAGAATGTGCGGACAGGGAATGCGCTGCCGAAGGTGATCGTTCCGCGCCCGTTCTCCCGCTGTTCAAGCGAGATATCTATCTGGAGTTTCAAATTGATGGAGCGTACAGTTCTGCCGAAGAGCCCCGACAGGATGAGCGCCCGTTCCGTCGTGACGGCGTAAACGGTTTTTTGCCGGATCATCAGGTCGGCGACGAACCGTCCGACCGTGATGTAGAGGCCGACGACAACAAAAATGCCTCCGAACAGAAGAAAGAAAGGGGGGGCGCCGCTGTTGTAAGCCATGACTTCCCAGTACACCGCAAACCCTCCCCATGCCAGACTGAACGGGACCATGACGGCATCCGATCTCCTGAAGAGCAATCCCCCCGGCGGACGTCCGGTCCATTGTAGCGATTCGTTCGGCTGCAAGTAGGGTGACATTGCCTGTTGATCTTCGATCTGCATGGAGGCTGCTCTTTCTAAATTGAATTATTTCTGCTCAGCTGAGAATGTCCCCTGGTTTGCCATTCCGTCATTGCTTATCCATGTCCATTGTCCGGCCAATCTCCCCTTCGCGAGCGTTCCGTTCAGCTGAAGATTGTTGTTCCTTACCTTCGGGTTCAGCTCGATCCAGATCTTTTCGCCGTTCACACCGCCGACAAGATTCCCGTCGCCAGTCTGCGGACCGATCCGCTCCGGAGTTCCGACCGGTGCGAAGTGCCATTCACCGGAGAGAGAGGTTGAATCCGCTACGGCAAATTTAAGCCACCCTCGCACCAACACCGTACCGCCGGTATCGTAACTTGTATAGGCATAGGCGCCCGGAGGGACCGAATCGCTTGAGGGACGATTGCACCCGCAATCGCAAAGAGCCATCATCAATAAAAAGAAAACAAGAACAAATCTCAACGAAGAAAATCTCTGTCCAGAATATGATGCCGCCTTGAGAACTGCCATAGAATGAGCGTACGTATGGGGATGATGAGACGTTTGCTTCTCAAACAAAACTACGGCATTTCAGATAAAAATGCAAAACGGCGATAGCGGGGTCTTTCGGCGGAAGATAGTTACTCCGATCCCAGCCGGAGATCGGGATCGTGAGAAACTGTAAGAGTACCGTCTATTGAATTGTGTTTAGGGAGTAGGTTCACTCTGGCACCGCTGAAATGCCGCGCTCAGATCACCACTGTCTTGAACGTGATATGCGTTGTTGTCCCCGGTGTCAGCGAGGTGATGGTGACGGTGATTGACCCGCCGCTGACGGTGACATTGTCGCCGTCCGATGCGTTGGTCTTCGGAACGCCGTCGACTTCGACTCCCATCCCCGTGCCGTAGCTGTTGCTGCTGAACGTTGTGTTGTTCGGGATCGCGCTGTTCAACGTGATGTTGGTGGCATTGGCCGTGCCGCCATTCGTGACGGATAACGTGTACGTCAGGATATCCCCGGGCACGGGACTGCTATTATCAACCGAATTTGCAATCGTGATGGTTGGAAGATTCGAGATTGCAACAGAGGCCGAGACGCTTTCAACATTTCCGCCGCCAAAATTGATCTGAGCGGCGTTGGCGATTGTCTGTGTCGTCGAGATCGTGGAGTCCGAACGGAGCTCGAAGGTCCTCGTGGTCGACCCGCCGGCGGCGAGCGAGAATGCGGACCAGGTGATCGTTCCCCCTTCAAGGTCTGTGCCGCTCAATGTCTGTCCGGAGATCGACCCGCCGTTGCTGATCGTCCCCGGCACGAGGATAAAGTGCGACGACAGCGCATCGCTGACGTTGATGCCCGATTTCGTGATCAGGAACGGATTGACGGCAGTGATCGTGTAGGTGAGCGTGTCCCCCGCAATGGTGCTGCCGCCGTTGTTGTCGAGCACGGCGTTCGAAGATGCGCTCGCTCCGATCCCCCACGTCCCGAACGAAGTCACTCCCGAAAGCTCGACATAGTTGTTGACGCTGTCGTGCGCCGTTGCCCCTTCGTTCACCCACGTGCTGCTCGAATCGTACCAGAGCTTCAGCAGTGTTTCGTTGAGGCTGTTCGTCTCGGGGTTTTCATAATGAAGCCGCAGTGTCGCGGTGAAGCTCCCGCCTGTGTTTGAAAGGACGACGGTCCTGTTCACGGCGAGCATCGTCGGGCTCGGCGGTGCGGACTGCGTTACAGTCACCGTCACCGACGATGGTGTCGAGCCGGAGGTAAAGGTGATGAGAGTGTTCGGTCCTTCGAAAGCGTACGGTGTCGAGAGAGAAAATGATTGCGTCCGCGTAACCGTTCCGATGATCAAGGCGCTCCCCGTCCGCGAGCCGGTGATGGTGACCGAATTCGCCCCCGTCTGCATCGTCCCCATCGTCATCGTCAGCGTGCCGACGCTGATGTTGCTGCTGAGTGAAATGGCGGCGGCCGAATCCTGCTTATTGACGGTGAGCGCGTTGAAGGTCGTCGTGCCGGAGATCGACATCGCCGGGACACCTCCCAGGACCACCGTTGATGTTCCCGCCGAGAATGAGCCGTTGTTTGTCCAGCTTCCGGTCAGCACGATCGTGGCAGAGCCGCCGGCTCCCGCAGCCCCTGCATCGATCTGGAGGTTCCCGGCAACGCTGTCGGTGCCCGAAAAAGTCTTGGCGCTGGGGCTTCCGTTCGTCAGCTCAAGATTGTTGTACGAGAAGGCGGCGATGCTCTGTGCGCCGGTCCCGTTGTACTCGACAGTACTGCCGGCGTTGATGTATGAGCCGGTGGTGAACGTTGCTGTCGGGTTAAATGCACCCGCGATATAAATTGTACCCGAACTCGCCAACGTCACGGAATTGGTTGTCCTTGCCTGGCTGATGCTTAAATTGTTGTAGCTGAAAGCAACGACCGATTGCGCGCCAGTTCCGTTGTAGTCGACCGTACTTCCTGTGTTGACAAACCCGCCGCTCGTAAAAGTTGCCGATGGATTGAATGTGCCGGCGACGCCGATCGTGCCGGAACTTGCGAAGGTGACGTTGTTCACCGTGCGCGGCTGGCTGACGGTGAGATTGTTGTAGTTGAACGCGGCGATAGACTGTGCGCCTGTTCCGTTGTAATCGATCGTGCTGCCGGTGACAACATACCCTCCACCCGTAAAAGTCGCCGTCGGATTGAATGTGCCGGCAATGCCGATGGTCCCGGAATTTGCCAGCGTAACGTTGTTCGTCGTCCTCGCACCGCTGATCGTTAAATTGTTATAGCTGAATGCGATGATCGTCTGGGCGCCGGTTCCGTTGTAGTTGACCGTGCTCGTGCCGGGCGTGAAGGTTCCCGCCGTGTAGGACGTGGCGCCGGCGATATTCAGCGTGCTCGAATTGCCGAGAAGCGAACCGTTGGTCATTGTCCAGGCGCCCGTAAAAGTATGGGTGAATCCCGCACCCAGGTCAAGGGTTCCGCCTGCACCGCTCATCGTAAAGGCCCCGCCGTTCACATTGCCCGTCAATGTTGCCGTGCCGGAGGTCTTCGTCATCGACACTGTACCCGTCGTTGTGAATCCAGCGATACTTTGTGCCGATGTTGTCCCCGCTATTGTGACTCCCCCCGAGCCGCTTGTTAATGTGCCGGCATTGATGAAATCTCCGTCAAACGTCAAGAGATTGGTTCCGGGAGTAAGTGTAGCTCCGCTGACAATGTTCAAGGGGACACTTGTGTTGTTGCCAATGACTTTTGCGGCTGCCAGTGTTACTGTTCCGCTGTTGATGATCACCCCCCCCGTTGCGACAAACGGTGTGATCCATTCCGGCCCGGCGGTCGCTGTCTCGTCGTACTGCAAGGTCGCCGCCGCGCCGTACGTCGGAGCTGCCGATGCTGTTGCAGTTCCTGCCATATCAAGAATATTATTGACTGTAACAACCCCGATGGTTTTCGCTCCGCTGCCTGAAAGTGTGAGATTGTAATACGTGGCAGCGTAGACTGTTTGCGCCCCGGCAAATTCGTAATTAACCGTTCCGGCGGTTTGGTTCAGGCTCCCTGTGAATGTCAACGCCCCCGCGAAATTGATGTTCAAGGCGCCTGTTGCCCCGTTGGCCAGGGTGCCTCCTCCCGCAAGCGCCGTTGTGACGGTTAATATCCCATTGTTGGTGTATGAACCGGTCACAGTTACACTGGGGATGGAAGTTGTTGATGAGCCGCCGATGGTTTTTGTTGCACCGCTGAAGGTATGGACCCCGGTGCTGGCATTGTATGTTCCGTTATTCGCGAGACTCCCGGCGATACCAACAACGGCGGCTCCATTCTCCGTTAACGTGCCGGTGATCGTTACATTGTTGCCAAATGAAAGTTGGGCAGCCGCTGTCTCTGTTATTGCTCCGCCGGCATTGATCGTTACGGCGCCGGTAAATGTTTTTGTGCCTGTGGCATTGGTGATGCTCAATGTGCCGCTTGTTCCGGTGCCTATGGTTGTCGTTCCGCTCACGGTAAATGCAAAGGCTCCGGCAACGCTCAGTGTCGTTCCATCACCGATCGTGAGATTCCCCCCCATGACCCTGGCTGCCGTCTCAGTCCATGTCTTTGTTCCCGAACCGGATATTGTAAGATTGCTGTAAGCAACATCCTTCACTGTTTGCGCCCCCGCACCGCTGTAATTGACCGTGTTGCCGGCAGCGCTGACCGTGAGCGTGGTAAACGTAGGGACGGCAAGATCGCTGATGTTAAGCGTGCTTGTGGAGGTTGCGTTGTTGAAACTCGTGATCGTGCCCGAGGTCGTAAGGTTCACGATGCCCCCGGCGTTGTTTGTCATACCGGCAATCGTACCCGACCCGTTGAGATTGATTGTGCCGGTGTTGGTGAAGCCTGCGAGTAAGGTCGTAAAATTGCCCGAGCCGCTCACGGCGAGAGTGCCCGAATTACTCAAGCCGCCGGATGTCGAACCGATCGAACATGACCCGCCAAGGTTTAATGTACTGGTGTTCGATAATGTCCCGGTGGCTCCTGCAAGCGCGGTGTTGATCGTCAACGTTCCATTGTTGGTGTATGAACCGCTGACAGTAACGCTGGGGATGGAAGTTGTTGATGAGCCGCTGATGGTTTTCGTTGCACCGCTGAAGGTATGGACCCCGGTGCTTGCATTGTATGTTCCGTTATTCGTGAGACTCCCGGCGATACCGACAACGGCGGCTCCACTCTCTGTTAACGTGCCGGTGATCGTTACATCATTGCCGAATGAAAGTTGCGCAGCCGCAGACTCCGATAAAACGCCATTACTATTGATTGTTACAGCGCCCGTGAAAGTTTTCGTCCCCGTTGCGGAATTTGTTGTTAACGTTGCGGTTGATCCGCTTCCGCTGCCGACCGTGGTAGTTCCGCTCACAGTCAATGCATAGGCTCCCGCGGTAAAGGTGGTGCCATCTCCTACAGTGAGATTGCCGCCGACCGTCAAAGCAGCTGCGGTCGTTACCGTTACGGTTGATCCGCTGCTTAAGACCAGATTGCCGTTGATGGTTGCATTCGTCAGTGTCTTCGCCCCGCTTCCGGAAAGCGTAACATTGTTAAACGTGTATGCAAAGGGAGCGATTGCCTGTGCAGCGCCATCGAAATTAACAGTGCTCGAAGAGCACGTGAAGGTCCCTGCGGTTCCGCTCATAAAAGTGCCGCCGGCATTCAAGGTCCCAGCTCCGGAAAATACGATCTGACAACCGGCCCCCCCGGAAGTAATATTACCAGAAACCGTAAGGGTTCCTGTACTAATATTGATAACATCCTTCCTGGCAGCTGTAGTAGCAGAGAGGGCAATGGAGCCGCACGTAATGCTTCCGGTGCCGATGTTCACGGTTCCGGTGGAGCCAGTTGCCGGCCTCGGCATCGTCAATGCACCCGTAATAGAAATGGAATTCGATCCGTTTATCGTCACAACGCTGTTCGCATTGATCGCAGCGAAAGTTAACGATGCGCATTGTGCTGCGACATCGACCGTACAGTTCGCACCGGAGGCGATCGTCGCGGCGACTGCGCTGGTCGGCACTCCGGCACTCCAGTTCCCTGCGCTGCTCCAGTTGCCCGTGCCGCTGAATGTGCTTTGCGCAGCCGCTGTCCCGCTCAGTGCAACAATGAGCAGCGGGATGAGGAGGGATGACGAAAAACTTTTCCGAAGGGATGATATGTGCTTGTCTCGGGTCACGAGCTGAGCTCCCCTTCAGATCAATATGGAATTTGTGATTGTGCAGCCGGAAGGAATCCTTTTCCACCACACGCCGGGCACAACGGAAGTTCGTGCAAAGGCACTATCGTCGGCGATAACAGAACCCCTGCTGAGAGGGGGCAGAATAAGGGATGGATGTAAAACGAAGGGAGAATGAAATACGTGAGATTTTTTCCTCATTTTACCCGCTCACAACGATCCTGAATTCTCTCATACAACGGCGTATCTGCACACAACTGAACCGATCGCCAACAATTGCAATTGAGAAAGGCCACGTAATGCTTCGAGATCAATGTGAAAGGGAATCGATTCAGTGCTGCACAGTCTTCGCAACGATGCCGGTTCCGTGCCGTTAAGCCCCTTCGGATGTGCGTCTCCTAAATCGTTACCAATATATATATTGCCCCGGTTCAAAACAAGGCAGGGGGATGTGAATGTGGCCTGGGACAAACTTGCACTTCATCCGTTTCAAAGCTTATTATTTCCGAAACCAGCGAAGAAGAAGGAGGGACGCTCCGAGCAGAAAGGCGATGAGCGAAGCGGTGAAAATATGGCTGCGGACATTCGTGACGGCCGTTTCCCAGTTGCTCCCGACGTATTTTCCGAGCAGGACGAAGGTCGATGCCCAGACGACCGCCCCCGAATACGCGAAAAGACCGAACGTGCGGTAGCGGAGCCCGGAGACGCCCGCAACGAAGGCCGTGAAATGCCGGACCCCCGGAATAAAGTATCCGACCGGCAGCGACCATTTCCCGAAGCGCCTGTACCATTCGTTTGCCCGTTCAAGCTCATCGTGTGTGATGAGGAGATAACGGCCGTACTTTTCAATGAGCGGGTAACCGAACCAGCGGCCGAGCTCATAGCTGACGGAAATTCCCGACATGCTTCCGAGATATGCTGCGAGCAGCGTGTAATGAAGAAGGAGGGTGTGATTCGATACTAAATAGCCGGCGTATGTCAAGAGCGTTTCGTCCGGAACGGGGAGACCAACGATCCCGAGCATCATGCCGCCGAAAAGAGCGGCGTAGCCGTACTGCGCTATCCAGTGGTAGACAATTTCCATCAGGTGCTATCTTTCGTGAACAGGAATCGGGAGTAAAGGTAGGAAATTTTGGGCTGTGTTCAAAGGCCGGGATCTCTTCTGGCGCCGATCGTCTCCCCCCTTGCTAAAATGGCGGCAAATTGTTAACTACGTGAGGACATCCGGATGACGCAGGGTGAAGGGAAGATCTCTTGCTCGCTCTCCGGATCCTCCTAAGAGAACCTCGTCTCTGTTCATGGATGATGAAGGTCAAGCCGCACTCATTGATATTGTGCGCATTGGTATAATGCTGGCAAGCCCGGCAAAAAAGTTTGCACCTCAATGGACTTTTGATCCATAACATATGGAGCGCCCGTTATGATCTCGCGCAAAGTTGTCCCTCTTGTCTTCTTTCTCCTTCTGTTGTTATTGAATTCACCCAGCACAAAGGCGCAAACAATCTCCACAGCGCCGGTTGATACTTCTGCCGATGCGAATAAAAAAATTATGCTCCGCTTCCTTGAAGAGGGGTGGAACCAGGGGAACCTCGACGTCTGCGACCAGCTGATCGCTCCGCAGGCGATCGGCCACTACCGCGGCAAGGACTTTCCTTCTCCCCCCGAAAGAGCAAAGGAGATCATCCATCGATGGAGAATGGCGTTTGAAGGATTTCACTTCCGGATCGATTATCTGATCGCCGAAGGAGACCGGGTTGCGGCTCATGTGCCGTTCGAAGGAACGCATGCTGCGGCCTTTTTCGGCATTCCCGCGACCGGACGAAAAATCAATGCGGACGAAATTCTTGTCTGTCGATTCGGCGGAGGAAAAATTGTCGAATTCTGGGAAGTGTATGATGAGTATGGCCTGAGAACGGAGCTCGGCAGTTCTGCAGATACGACAAAGCCAAAGTGATCCCAGACTCTCCACCTGTCTAGGGAGCCTCATCCCTCACTTCATCACAACCTGTAACGCACCCCTTTGTGAAGAGCTCGGAGGTGACACCTCTCGGGAGACGGATGCTTTTCCCGCCGGCATTATCCCCGCCGATCCTCCTCGTCACTCATTTCGCCAGGATCAGCCTTGTGGTTTGACTTTTTCCTTCCGACTCAAGGCGGCACCAGTATAATCCCGACGGAAAATCGTTGAGGTTCGCTGTAACGGTGTAGGTCCCCGCATCCTTGTAGTCGTTGAGCACCGTGCGAAGTTTTTGGCCGAGGTTGTTATATATGGTGATCGCTATCGTACCGGCTTTTACGACCGTGAACGGGATCGTTGTGCTGCCGTTAAAGGGGTTCGGATAGTTCTGCATCAGAAGGAAATTCCCCGGGGGGACGCTGCCGCCGTTCACCGGCGTGACCGGCTGCGTAACGAATATCAGCAACGTATCGGACCTCCCGTGCTCGACCACTTCTCCTATCACCGCGTGTGAGCCGACGGGGAGGGGGGAGACTCTGCACGGACAGGGATAATCCATCGGATCCCATCTAACCGCGCTGTGCGGCGGAATGACTCTCGAGGTGATGATCTGGGCGCATGCCATGTACCGTGACAAATAAAAGGTATCGATCACGAAGGATGTCTGGCACGCGGATCCGAAGGTCAGGGTGATCGTGTCCGCCTGCGGATTGAATGCGGTCACGGTCACCGCGACGGTGTCGCCGTAATTGTAGATCGGTTTGTCGGTCCAGACTCCGACCTCGATCTGTCCGGGCAAGGAGCTGCACAAGCCCGCCGTCAAGATAAGGATCATGAAAGGTTTCATTGTTTTCCCTCCCTAAAGTTTTGGCGTGGAATGGTCCGGGCGGCATTTCCGAAGGCATCGCAATTTTGGCATCCGTATGGCGCGCGCTCCTCCAGGAGTACTGCGGATGGAAGCGACACCGCCGGTCTTAACGTTTCCCGGAATCGTTCCCCCCGCAAAGATCGTGATTTATTCCAACTTGCGAAAGTTATAATATTTTGGTAACTAGGTATATCCGTTCAGACGCACTAAGAGCAGCACTACTTCAGAGAGGGAGCAAATGGCTGAGAATAAAACGAAGCCGATGGCGGCGGGCGTCGATGCTTTTCTGAAAAAGATCGCCGACCGGCAGGTCCGGGATGATTGCGACTCGCTCATCGCAATGATGGAATCGATCTCGAAACTCAAGCCGGTGATGTGGGGGAGCGCGATCATCGGTTTCGGCACCCATCACTACGTCTATGAGAGCGGAAGGGAAGGAGATACCGTGATCGTCGGCTTTTCTCCGAGGAAGCAGAATATTGCGCTCTACCTCCACGGCGGCCTCGCCCCGCTGAGCCGGGAACTCGCCTCGCTCGGGAAATTCAAAACCGGCAAGGGATGTTTATATATCAAGTCCCTTGAAGACGTCGATACATCAGTTCTCAAAAAAATTCTTACCAAATCATTCAAGAGTGCAAAGCAATAGGCATCGCTTCATTCGACATTTGTCATTGCCAAAAAGAGACTGTTATGAATTATCAAAAGCATCAACAGGAATATTTGCTTGGGCTGATGAGGATGGCATCTGTGCTCATCCTTTGCAGCGTTTCATGTTTCTCCCGCGTCTCTGCTCAAAGCACCACGGTCTATTTGGACAGCAGCCTGCAGACGATACGAGGATTCGGCGCGGCGAACATCCTGCCGTGGCGCCCTGATATGGACACGGCAGAAGTGCAGACCGCGTTCGGCACAGGCCAGGGACAGCTTGGGTTTTCTCTTTTGCGGCTCCGCCTTCCAAGCTCGCCGAGCGATTTTCCCCTGAGCGTTGCGACAGCGCGGCTTGCAAGCTCTATGGGAGCGAACATCTTTGCGACCCCCTGGTCGCCTCCCGCCGCAATGAAAACGAACAACAATATTGTCGGCGGCCAACTGAGCGATACGTCGTATGCATCGTTCGCGGCATACCTGGAATCGTACATCAATTACATGGGGACGAACGGCGTTCCGCTGTATGCGGTTTCGGTGCAGAACGAACCCGACGCGAACGTGACGTACGAATCATGCTTCTGGAACGCGACGCAGTTCATGAACTTCCTCAGGAACAACGGGTCCGCGATCGGGACGAGGATCATCATGCCGGAGTCGGAGGGCTTCAATCACGCCTTCTCCGATTCGACGCTCAACGATTCCGCGGCGGCTGCGCAGGTATCGATCATCGGAGGACACCTCTACGGCGCAATCCCGGGACCGTATCCCCTTGCGACGAGCAAAGGGAAGGAACTCTGGATGACGGAATATCTGAGCACCGACACCTCATGGTCGGCAGTTCTCGCCACCGGCAAGCAGATTCACGACTGCATGACCGCCGGCATGAATGCGTATGTCTGGTGGTACATCGTTCGGTACTACGGACCGATCGACGAAAGCGGCAACGTGACGAAGCGCGGCTACGTGATGTCGCAGTTTTCGCGGTACGTTCGCCCCGGATTCCGTCGGGTCTACAGTACGACATCCGCGCGAAGTCTGGTCTATGTCACTGCGTACACGAATGGTACACAGATCGTCATCGCCGCGGTGAACATGAGCACGTCGGCGGTGTCGCAGAGTTTTTCATTCCAAAGCTCTCCCGGCGTCAATACGACCTTCACGCCGTATACGACCTCCCAGATGGTAAATTGCAGCCAGGGATCCGGCATCGCCTGCCCGAACGGGAGCTTCTCGGCTTCGATTCCGGCGTCGAGCGTCACGACATTTGTCGCAAATTCAATCACCGCCGTGAAGGATCATCCCCAGATTCCACTCAGTCCGAGCTTGGGCCAAAATTATCCGAACCCGTTCAACCCGGCCACAATCATCAGCTATCAATTGACAGCTAACAGTTTCGTTACTGTAAAAATATATGACGAACTCGGGAGGGAAGTGGCGAAACTGGTGAACGAGCAGGAGTCGCCCGGATCTCATTCTGTGCGGTGGGATGGCGGTAATTTCTCGAGCGGACTCTATTTCTACGAACTGACCGCCGGGAACTTTCACGACGTGAAAAAGATGGTGTTGATGAAGTGAGAACGTGACGGGAAGCAACCTCAAAAGCGAATTTGTGTACGCCTTCGTCGCGTTCGCTCCGTTCACGTGCTCCCCAAAGGGAGCGCGCAGCACGTCGCATCCCCGCGAAGGGAACTTGCTTATTGAGCATCAGTCTCTTAATTGTCAAATTAAAAACCGATCATTGAATTCTCTTCGCATAACGAGTCAATATTTTGAACCGGCCTGGCTATAACATTTCATATCCCACCAAACTTATGCGCCTCATCATTATCGCAGCGGCGGCGCAGATTACATTTGCATTCTGTGCCGACGCGCAGGCGGATCGCCCGATCGATTCGTCCGCGTATGCTCCTATTGTCCGACTGACCGCCGAGCAAGACCACCGGCGGCTTCTCGATCTGCTCCACATCGATTCACTTCGTCCGGGTCCTTCGGGAAATCCCAAAGCGCCGAACGCGGCGAACTCGGACGAATCAAAAGCGACGACGTACACCTCGCTCCCCGATCCATTGCTCCTTAAGGACGGAGCAAGAGTCACCACTGCGGAGATGTGGTGGAAGAAGAGGCGTCCCGAGATCGTCGAGGATTTTGACCGGGAAGTTTACGGCAGGGAGCCGGCAGTACTTCCCGCGGTCAGGTGGGAAGTCGCGAGTGTGACGCACGATTCCAACGGTACGTTCCCTGTCATCACAAAGAAACTCGTCGGCCATGTCGATAATTCTTCGTATCCGCTTCTTACCGTCGACATTCAGTTAACGCTCACGCTCCCCGAGCACGCGGCCGGGCCGGTGCCGGTCATCATGGAATTCGGCTTCGTCTTCCCGCCGGGGTTCAAATTTCCTTCCCCGCCTCCCGGCGCTGCCGCCCCGGCAGGGCCGACCTGGCAGCAGCAGCTCCTTGCAAAAGGGTGGGGATACGCGGTAATCGTTCCAACAAGTTATCAGGCCGACAACGGAGCCGGATTGACAAGCGGCATCATCGGACTCGTCAACAAGGGGGAGCCGCGCAAGCTGGATGATTGGGGAGCGCTGCGTGCATGGGCGTGGGGGGCGAGCAGAGCGCTCGACTATTTCGAGACCGATAAGTCGGTGGACGCGAAGAAAGTGGGGATCGAAGGGCTCTCGCGGTACGGGAAGGCGGCTCTCGTCACGATGGCCTATGACCAGCGGTTCGCGATCGGTTTCATCGGATCGTCCGGCGAAGGCGGGGCGAAACTCCACCGGCGCAATTTCGGCGAGGAAGTGGAGAATGTCGCGTCGTCCGGCGAGTATCACTGGATGGCGGGAAATTTTCTGAAATACGCCGGTCCGCTCACCCCGAACGATCTGCCGGTCGATTCCCATGAGCTGGTCGCTTTGTGCGCTCCGCGTCCCGTCTTTATCAGCTGCGGATCGCCGGCTGTCGAAGGGAATTGGGTGGACGACAAAGGGATGTTCCTCGCCGGCGTGTATGCCGGTCCGGTCTATGAACTGCTCGGGAAGAAAGGCCTCGGAGTTGCCGCAATGCCGCCCATGGAGACCACGCTCATCGACGGAGAGGTCGCATTCCGACAGCACAGCGGCGGGCACACCACCGGCCCCAACTGGCCGACATTCATAAAATTCGCCGAGCGGTATTTCAAGTAATACTGTTCATTAGATTTTCCTCGAAAATAAAAAGGCCGGGACATTCATCCCGGCCTTTTTTCTTTCTGGAGGTGAGTCGTCCTAAAACAGGTTGACACAAATGGAGAAGACCGATGGAAGGACAAGGAACAAATAAGAGGTTACGGCGGACTCAAGGGGACAACAGTCTAGGCTTCAAGCTGGGGGGGTAGGAGAAGTTGAAGCAGGAGAATTCACGTATAAGCAGGCTCAACGGAACTATGGGAGACACAGTCGTTGACGATGCGCTCTCCCGCTCTTCGGGCGGTCGAAGACTCGACTCGGCGAGGTTCACTTACTCCCCGAAAGAGACCTTTGTGAACAGGATGTCCTTCGTCTCGTGGCGCGATGACGCCGCGCCACTCGCTCAGGACGAAGTGTTTCTTTGAGTTGTAATAAAAGCTCGTTCACCCTGAGCGAACCTGTTCCGTTGAAAGCGGAACGTTGACTTGAAGGGCAGACCCGATTCCCCGCTTATCCTTTATCTCCTCCAGCGATTCTTTCTCCTCTTTGCAGTAACCGCTGTCCTTTTGGGAAGCAAGTCCCCAAAATGCGGACGCGTCTGGCAAAGGCATCCCTTCGGGCGGAGCGTCAGTCTAAATTAATTTTTTGAAATGGCTTCTAATTTATTTTTTTCTTCATATATTGTAGCGGTTATCTATGCAGAGGACGATGTGAAAGGAGTCATCAGTACATGTTCCCCGTTGTCCGGTTCTTTCAGTTTATGAGATTGAGATGCTCGCATTATCAAGAAAGAAATTGCTCTTCCCCGTGGCTGTAACGAGTCAGAACGGACACATCCCAATTCTACTGTCGGACTCTTGGCTGCTGCCGTAGTTGTGTGTTAGGGTATGGCACCGGCCATGAATTGACTGCTTTCACCTTCCCTCCGCGAAGAACGCTTCACGCGTTTCTATTCGGGAGAAACTAATGCTTGCCGCTCCGCTCCAGGGGGGAGCTACAACTCTCGCTGATCATCTCGTTCGTACTTCTGGTATATCGGTACAACGCTGCTACCAATGCGGCAAATGCTCTGCGGGATGTCCCGCGGCAGACCACATGGATTTGACGCCGAGCGTCGTCCTGCGGTTGTTGCAAACCAGGACAGCGGAAGCGGAACGCAAAGTACTGGGCAGCTATGCCATATGGCTCTGCCTCGCCTGTCAAACATGCGTTGCCCGTTGTCCGATGGAAGTAGACCTTCCGAAAGCGATGGATGTTCTCCGTGCAGAGTCGCTCCGTCTCAATCTCGTTCATCCCCGCGCCAGAGATATTGTTGCATTCCACACCTCCTTCCTGAATACAATCAAGCGTTTTGGCAGATTGTGGGAAATTGGGTTGATCGCAGAATACAAGGTGCGCACCCTTCATCTCTGGCAGGATGTTGTCCTCGCTCCGGTGATGCTGATGAAGGGAAAACTTTCGCTCATTCCTTCATTTCACAGAAAGCTCGTCAGCCAGGTTTTCTCCGCCGGGCAAAGGAAGAAGGAGCACGCTGCATGAAAATCGGACTTTACCCCGGCTGTTCGTTCGAAGGCTCCTCGCGTGAATACGCTGAGTCGCTCCGCGCGATTGCGCCGAGACTGGGTTTGGAGCTGCACGAAGTTGAAGGATGGAATTGCTGCGGTGCAAGTTCAGCGCATTCGCTCGATCACTCGCTGTCGCTCGCTTTGCCGGCGAGGGTCCTTGCTCAGGCAGAAGCACAAACAATGATGGAGTTGTTGGTTCCGTGCGCAGCGTGTTTTAATCGGCTTGCCTCGGCAAAAACAGAACTTGCCGGCGATGCCCGCGCGCGCGCGGATGTTGCTGATGCGATCAACATGCCGTATGCCGGTACGACGGCAGTGCGCAATATTCTAGAGGTGCTCAATCAGGTACTCACGGCCGAGGTGGCAGCATCATTCCCGAAAACTTTTTCTCATAAGGTTGTCTGCTATTACGGATGCCTCCTAGTTCGCCCGGCGAGCGTCGTCCATCACGCGCGGATGGAAGACCCGACGGAGATGGATGACCTCATGAGGCGGATCGGCGCGACGCCGCTCGACTGGGCGATGAAAACGGAATGCTGCGGTGCGAGCTTTTCAATCACACGGACAGACATTGTCGGGGATCTCGGGGGAAGAATTCTGGAGGATGCCGCCGCGCGGGGCGCTGAAGCGGTGATCGTTGCATGTCCGATGTGCCATTCCAACCTCGACATGCGCCGGAAAGAAATAGAGCGTGCGACGGGGAAGAAATTCGGCGTTCCCATCCTCTACGTCACACAGGCAATCGGCATTGCCCTCGGTCTCGATGCGCAGGCGTTGGGATTACAGCGGCATTTTGTTCCGGTTCGACTGGAAGGCAAGAGCAAAGCTCAACACAATGTACCCGCCCGCACACCAGCGGGGGTGTCGTAGGAAGATCAGGTCAGGCGATGTCACGAATCGGAGTTTTTATCTGTCATTGCGGCGAGAACATCAGCGCGACCGTCGATTGTGAAAAAGTGGCGAAGACGGTTGCGCGCATGCCGGGTGTCGTACAGAGCGTGGACTATAAGTATATGTGTTCCGACCCCGGGCAGAACCTTATCCGCCAGGCGATCAAGGAAAAGAACCTTACCGGCGTTGTCGTGGCTGCGTGTTCACCCCGCATGCACGAACCGACATTCCGCAGGACATGCGCCGAAGCAGGATTGAACCCGTTCCTCTGCGAGATGGCGAACCTGCGCGAACACTGCTCCTGGGTGCATGCCAGAGGAGATGCGACGACCGAGAAAGCCGCCGATCTTGTTGCGATGATGGTCGAAAAAGCAAAGCGGGATAAGCCGCTGTATCCGATCAAAGTCCCCGTTACAAAAACCGCGCTCGTGATCGGGGGAGGTATTGCAGGGATCCAGGCCGCACTCGATATTGCCAACGCAGGGCAAAAAGTGGTGCTGGTGGAAGACGATCCGTCGATCGGCGGACATATGTCTCAGCTCTCGGAGACGTTCCCCACCCTCGACTGCTCCCAGTGCATTCTCACACCGCGCATGGTGGAAGTCGCGCAGCATCCGAACATTACGCTCTACACGTATGCAGAGGTAGAAAGCCTCACCGGCTTCATCGGCAACTTCACAGCGCGGATCCGCAAGAAGGCAAAAAGCATCGACGAGAAGGCGTGCACCGGCTGCGGTGAATGTGTGACGGCATGTCCGATCAAAAAAATTCCGAGCGAGTTCAATACGGGACTCGGCGTGCGCAGTGCGATCTACATCCCCTTCCCGCAAGCCGTTCCGAACAAGCCCGTCATCGACCGCTCTCGCTGCACGTATTTCAAGAACGGGAAGTGCAAGTTCTGCAAGACCAAATGCCCGGCGGATGCGATCCGGTTCGAACAGCAGGATGAATTCATCGAGGTGGACGTCGGTTCCGTCGTCGTTGCCACCGGCTTCACTATCAAAGAAACATCCTTCTTCCCCGAATACGGATACGGCAAATACAAGGATGTCCTGACCGGTTTGCAGTTCGAGCGGCTCCTTTCCGCTTCGGGTCCGACGCTGGGTGAACCGCGTCGCCCGTCCGACGGCACGGTGCCGAAAACGATTGTCTTCATCGCATGTGCGGGTTCGCGCGATCCGGCGAAAGGGATCGAGTATTGCTCGAAGATCTGCTGCATGTACACTGCCAAGCACGCGATGCTCTATAAGCACAAAGTTCACGACGGCAATGCGTACGTCTTTTATATGGATATTCGGGCCGGGGGCAAGGGGTATGACGAGTTCGTGCGCAGAGCGATTGAGGAAGACGATGTGAACTACATCCGCGGGCGTGTATCGCGGATCTATGAACGGGAGGGCAAGCTGATTGTGCGCGGCGCCGATACGCTGCTCGGTGGGGAGCCGGTGGAGATTGAAGCTGACATGGTCGTGCTCGCAACGGCGGGTGTTGCGAACGAAGGGGCGGAGGAGCTTGCGCAAAAACTGCACGTCAGCTATGATGCGCATCATTTCTTCTCGGAAGCGCATCCTAAACTGCGTCCGGTGGAGACGAATACGGCCGGAATATTTCTTGCCGGAGCGTGCCAGGCGCCGAAGGACATTCCCGACTCCGTCGGCCAGGCCTCCGCCGCTGCAAGCAAGGTGCTCGGGTTGTTCTCCGCCGACGAATTGACGCGCGAGCCGGTGATCGCCGTTGTGAATCGCGCGGCGCCGCCGGTGTTCTCAACATGTATCGGATGCTTTACGTGCCAAACGGCATGTCCGTACAATGCAATCGAGCAGGAAGAAATAAGAACGCGGGAAGGAAAACTCATGAAGACGGTTGCGAAAGTCAATTCCGGGTTATGCCAGGGATGCGGCACGTGCGTGGCGTTCTGCCGGTCAAAGTCGATCGACCTGCAGGGCTACAGCAACGAACAAGTATATGCAGAAGTCATGGAGTTGTTAGCCTAATGGAACCGCCGTTCGAGCCTAAGGTTGTCGCGTTCGTCTGCAACTGGTGCACGTATGCCGGCGCTGACTTGACCGGTACGAGCCGCATCAAGTACGCGACGAATGTCCGCATTGTGCGGTTCCCATGCACGGGCCGTATCGACTATAATCTCTTGCTCAAAGCATTCGCTCAGGGTGCGGACGGCATCATCGTGTCCGGCTGCCATCCGAACGATTGCCACTACACTTCGGGAAACTTTCACGCGCGGCGCCGATGGATCGTTTTCCGGCAGATGATGGAGTATATGGGCGTGGATATGCGCCGCGTGAAATTCTCGTGGGTTTCTGCCGCTGAAGGGGCAAAGTGGGCGGAGGTCGTGAACGCTGCCGTCGCTGAAGTCCGCGAGCTTGGACCGGCGGCGGCATTTCAGAGGATGACCAAAGAAGTTGCATGATCAGCGGGCGGAATCGATCCAATCCGGTCAGAGAAAATCTATGCAAGCCTTACATGAGAAAGCGAAAGAGCTCTTAGAATCCGGAAGAGCGAACGTGATCGTCGGCTACGGGAATGGAAGCGGCAACAGGGTGCGCCCCGTTTTCATTCGAACCGCTGAGGATGTGCCGCAGCTCGTGTGGGATCAACGATGCCGGCAAAATCTTGCCGTCTATCTCCTTAAGCCTGAAATCAAAAGAATGGGAACGCCGGCCGTCGTCACCACCCCCGCGGTGGTACGGTCGATTATCCAATTGATCGCTGAGCGGCAGATCAAAAGCAGCGACCTTGTGCTCCTCGCTATTGAAGATGCCGCAGTGATTGAATTGACGGACAATGCCTCGCTCGAAAAGTATGCCGCAGCCCATCCGGTGGTATTTCCGCCCCCCGTGAAGAAAGAGATCGAAACGCTCGCTGCGATGTCCGTCGAAAAGCGGTTCGCGTTTTGGCAGGATGAATTATCGCGATGCTTCAAGTGTTACGCATGCCGTTCATCATGCCCGTTGTGCTACTGCGACCGCTGCATCACGGACTGCAACCAGCCGCAGTGGGTGGACGTCGCAGCGAACGCGATCGGGAATTTTGAATGGCACATCAATCGCGCGATGCATCTTGCAGGGCGGTGTGTGCAATGCGGTTCGTGCACCATCGCATGCCCGGTCGGGATTCCGATAGCACTCCTGACGATCGAAGCGACACGCATCGTCGAGCGGGAATTCGGCCAGCATGCCGGAACGCAATGCAACGCGCCGGCCGCGTTATCGTCGTTCCGCGCGGAAGATAAAGAAGCATTTATCCTGTAACGCCTCAAGCAATCGTATGGATACATACTCACTCTCCCATGAAAACTTGCTGACACTTCTTGATGCGATCACTGCATCCGGCAAGAAACTCTACGCGCCGCAGCGCAAGGGGGAGAAAGTTTTTTTCGCTCCTGTTACGGATGTGAACGCCGTGGTGTTTGACTTCACCCAGACAACGGAATCGCCAAAGGAACTGCTCTTTCCGAAATATCAGAGGCTTATCTCGTACGATTTCGAAGACGGCGAGGTACGCGTGAAGGATTACGCAGCGGTGCCGGTGCCCGAATGCGTGCTTTTCGGTTCCCGTCCCTGCGACGCTTCGGCGCTGCAGCGGCTCGCCGATTTCTTCGCCCGCGATATTTCCGATGTATTTGTCGCTCAACGAATGAACGCACTGACCGTCATCAGCGTGAGCTGCACAAAAGCTGATGCCGATTGCTTCTGCACGTCTGCGAGCAGTTCGCCCGGGGACGCAACAGGAAGCGATATTCTCTTGACGCCGGTCGAAAACGGCTGCTATTTCGTCGAATCCGGCTCGGAAAAAGGGGCTGCTCTGATTGCATCGCACAACGATCTGTTCGCAGAGCCCGCGCCCATCGGGAAAGAAATATACTTAGCAAAGGTTGAAAGGGCATTTTCGCATCATGAGCTTTCCCAAAAGCTCGCGGGGGGTTTCGGGAATGCGATCTGGTACGAAGCTTCCTTGCGCTGTATTGGATGCGGCGCGTGCGCGTTCGTATGCCCGATGTGTTCGTGCTTCGACATCCAGGATGAGGGGACGGCAAAGAAAGGCGATCGTGCGCGCTGCTGGGATTCTTGCGCGTTCGCGCTGTTCACGCTGCACACGTCCGGGCACAATCCGCGTCCCGTCCAAAGCGACCGCTGGCGGCAGCGGGTGATGCATAAGTTTTGCTACCAGCCGCAGCAGTATGAATTACCCGGTTGTGTCGGCTGCGGACGATGCTCGCGTGCGTGTCCCGCAGATATGAACCTGAAAGAACAGCTCCTTGATGTTGCCGCCGCGATCGAAACGGTGTGATGCTCCGGGTTTCGTTTGTTGAGGGGCGGGAGAAATTGCGATAGCGGTTCAGTAAAAGCCGGAATCGAAATATGTCTTCAAACAATACGTACAATCCGTATTTGATGCGGATCGAAAAGGTCACCGAAGAGGCGCCGGGCGTCAGAACGTTCCGTCTGAAATTTAAGAATGATGCCGATCGTGAACAGTTCACCTTCAACGCAGGACAATTCGGCGAGTATTCCGTCTTCGGGGAAGGCGAATCGACCTTCTGTATCGCATCATCGCCGACGCGCAAAGAATACATTGAGTGCACCTTCCGCCAAGCCGGCCGCGTGACCTCCGTGCTCGCCCGAAAAGAAGAGGGGGACATTATCGGGTTCCGTGGCCCCTATGGAAACATCTTCCCTCTTGAAGAGTGGAAGGGAAAGAACCTGTTATTTGTTGCGGGAGGTATTGCGCTGCCGCCGATGCGTTGCGTTATCTGGAACGCGCTCGACCTGCGCGAATGGTTCAACAACGTCACCGTTGTCTACGGCGCTCGTTCCGTTGCCGACCTTGTGTATAAGCACGAATTGGACGAATGGGGAAAACGATCCGACATGACGCTCGTGACAACGGTCGATCCGGGGGGAGAAAATCCCGCATGGAAAGGCAAGGTTGGATTCGTCCCGAAGGTCTTAGAGGATTTGGCTCCGTCAAGCGAGAAGACGATCGCCGTTGTTTGCGGTCCCCCGATCATGATAAAGTTCACGTTTCCGGTACTGGAACGATTGGGTTTCGCACCGCAAACGGTCTTTACGACGTTAGAGAATAGAATGAAATGCGGTGTAGGGAAATGCGGACATTGTACAGTCGGGTCAGTGTATGTCTGTAAAGACGGACCGGTGTTTACGTACGAGCAGCTCCGGAAACTCCCGCCAGAATATTAATTGAGAGATGAGGTAAACCGAATCCGGCTGCGAAAAAAGGGGATGACGGCTACCGGAATGAATACTGCACACAAAGACCGTTGGCCGTCGGCATGATGGACAGCCCGCCGTTGGCGCCGCCTCGTCCTTCGCGCTCTCGTTCTCTTGAAATAACATAGAGACCGGTCGCAATTCCCAGCGCACTGCCTGCCGCTACGTCGGATGTCCAGTGCTGGGTGAAGCGCACGCGTGAATAGGCGGTCAGCGCAGCCATGCCGTATAGCCCGATCGATGCAAAAGGATTGTTGATCTGTTCGGCGAGTACCGTCGACATCGCGAACGCTGCCACACTGTGCCCCGAAGGGAAGGATTGCCGTTCAGCGTCCCAACGGAATGCCTTGAAGTCGTGCGAATTGCCGCCAGGTCCCGGGCCGGTTCTAGCCGTGACGTACCGAAGGACGATGACCGCTGAACCGGAGAAGAGCAGACTTTCGAGAAGGAGCCGCCCGGTGACTCGAATGTTTTTCTCCCCTGAAAAGAGACCTGCTGTATAAACCCCTGCAGAAAAAATCCCCGCGTAGGGGAACTCACCGTAATAGGTTGGAATCTCCCATGGAGAATTCGGCAGTTGATCATCTGTCTGGATGCTGAACATGCTGGCGAGATGGCTGTCAGCGGAGACCAGGCCAATGAGCCCCCCGGCAGCTCCCCCGGCAATGATCCAATCCCGGCCGGAAAAATGCGCCGGTGCCGACCAGTAAGAAAGACCGTCCTCTAGTGCGATTTTAGCATCGTTGATTACGATCCGGTCGAGGGACATGGCCGCCGCGGAATCCTGTGCGGCCAGGTTGAAATTCGCAAGGGATGAAAAGAGGGCTAAATATGCAAGGCGGCGGATCATAGGAGCAGGCCGGGCCGAAACCAATGCTATGAAAAGGGATAGTTGTCTGAAAAATATACTCAAATAATGGGACCAATCCAAAATGGGGTTATTCCTGCTCTATGTTGTTTTGTAGATTTACTTTAAAGAGATAAATCACTACATTTTCGCTATCCACCAGAAATGTTAGATAGTTAAGTTTACTACCCCCTGTGTTGATCTGTATCGTGCAGTTGGGGGAAAAGGATTATTGTCCCATGTGGGTTGCATAAATGTGACTCAAAGGGCGGAGCTGTGAGAAGTCGGAAGAGCAGAAATGAATAAAATGTCGGTCAGAGCGGAATGCGGTGCGGATTTGCAGCTCCCGCAATCGCACTTTGGTTCAGGTATCTGGCCGGGAATGCTCATCGTTGGTTTCTTCGAAAGGGTATCGGAAATATGAGACGAAGCACGATGCTTCTCTTTGCAATATCAGCAGCGGGCATTTTCCGGACACTCCCCGCGCAAGTGACCACAACAGCCGTCCCGTTTCTGATGATCGCTCCCGACTCGCGCGCCAGCGGTATGGGAGAGGCGGGTGTCGCCCTGGCCGACGATGCGTGGGCGACATATTGGAATCCGGCGGGGTATGCGTTTCAATCAGGCTCCGAGGCATCGATCAATTATTCAGACTGGCAGCCTGCACTCGACCTCGGCGATGTTTGGATCGCGAACATGGTGTACAAGCAGGACGTCAGGCAGCTGGACGGAACCGTATCTGCGGCATTCACGTATCTCAACCAGGGGGAGATCGGGCGGACGCTGAACGACGCGACCGTCCTTGAGACATTCAAGAGTTACGAACTGGCTTTTGTACTCGGCTATTCGACGAAGCTTTCAAATGTACTCGGCATCGGCTTCAACCTCAGGATCATTCACAGCGCCATTTCGCCGTTCGGTTCGCCTGACGGACAGGGAAACGGGATCGCGACCGGAGGGAGCTTCGACGTCGGCATGCTCTACCATCCTCAGTCCCTCGTCATTCCCCTGGTGAATCACAACCTCGGCGACAGGCTGAGTTTGGGGTTCAACCTCTCGAACATCGGGCCGAAGCTGACGTACGGCGATGCCTCGCTCGCGGATCCAATTCCGATGAACCTTCGTCTCGGACTTGCGCTGAAGCTTTTCAAGAACCAGTACAACGACGCGACCTTCATCGCCGATTTCAACAAGCTGCTGGTCAATGACACGGACAGCGGTTCGGACGTATTCTATAAAGCCTTCTTCACTTCCTGGACGGGGAGGACGATCGGCGAAGAATTCCGTCAATTCGACACTGGGCTGGGTTTCGAGTACTGGTACGGGGCTCCGAAACTTTTTGCCTTCCGGACGGGTTATTTTTATGAGGACCCCGCCTACGGCAACCGTAAGTTTTTCACCTTCGGCGTCGGCGTGCGGGTGGAGTCGTACGAATTTGATTTCAGCTATATCGCGGCGTCGGAGAAGGACGATCCCGTCGGCGGAACGCTCCGGTTCACGCTTCTGGCCTCTTTTGGGGGACTCTCGAAGAGCGACCGGGCGTTGCCGTAGGCGGTCATCAGGAGAAAAGTGAGGCAGGACACGGCGAGTAAAGGGGAAGAATATCACATTTAATAAAGTGCTGCAAAATCAGTCACCTGTGCCGATAGACTATCAATCAACCAATGTTCACAATTAAACGAGGTTTATCTATGAAACGTGCGATACGAATACTTGCGATAGCATCCTTCTTGCTCCTTGGCGTCCATTCTTCACGAGCGCAGTGGATTCCCGATACCCTCATTAATGAAGGGAAGGTGTATTCATTTGCCGTAAACGGGTCAAACCTCTTTGCGGGAACAGACAGCGGTGTGTTTCTCTCGACCGATAATGGCACAAGCTGGACAGGGGTGAATAACGGTTTAGTAAGTGCCCCTGTCTATTCCTTTGCTGTAAATGGCACTACCCTCTTTGCATTGCTTGCCGGAGCAGGAGTGTATCGTTCTACCGACAATGGCAGCACTTGGACCGCTGTCAATAATGGAATTACTGATCTATTTGATAATTCCCTTGGAGTCAGCGGAACGAACATTTTGGCAGGGGGCGAAACGGGGCACATATATCTTTCCACCGACAACGGAGATGACTGGACAGCTGTCACTTCTGGAGTAGTAAGTTCTAATATTTCTTCTTTTGTCCAAAGCGGAACAAACCTTTTTGCAGCTTCCTATGGAGAGGGAGTTATTCTGTCGACCGACAACGGGACCACTTGGACACCGGCCACTACGGGATTATTCGCTAGCGTGAATTGCTTAGCAGTTTTGGGTTCTAATCTCTTTGCCGCAACCGACAGCGGTGTATTCCTTTCTACCAACAACGGTGCGAATTGGCAGCCGGCCGACTCAGGGTTGACATTGCTGTTTCTGCCGATGAATTCTTTGGCCGTTTCCGGCACAGATATTTATGTTTCGTCATACTTAGTTTACAAATCCACCGACAATGGAACAAGCTGGGTTGACTCGAGTGATGGATTACCAGAAAGCTCACCTGTTAATGCTTTGGCTGTCCAAGGTTCGTTTCTTTATGCGGGAATGACGGGGGGCTTGTACCAACACGACCTCCCTGTGGACCTCCCTGTTGAATTGGCAGCATTCTCCGCTTCCTACACCGGGTCAACGATTGAGCTGCAATGGAAGACGGCAACGGAAATCAACAACGCTGGATTTGATATACAACGGCGATCAGCGGGCACGCAGCAGTGGACAAAGGTCGGCTCGGTCTCTGGCGCGGGCACAAGCAACGTCCCTCATTCGTATTCTTTTAAGGACAACGTCGGGACCGCAGGTACCTATTCGTACCGGTTAAAGCAAACCGACCATAACGGTGCGTTCAGCTATTCACGTGAGATCGAAGTGTCCATAGGCGGAGCGCCGAGGGTTTTCGGGATGTCGCAGAATTATCCGAACCCGTTCAACCCGTCGACAAATATCCAGTTCACGGTGCCGGCGGACGGACGTGCAACGTTGAATGTATACAATGCGATCGGACAGCTGGTGGCGACGCTGTTCGATGGAATCGCGAAAGCCGGACAGTATAACCAGGCAACGTTCGATGGCTCGCGCTTTGCGAGCGGAATATATTTTTCGCGGCTGGAGTCGAACGGCAGGACTGAGCTGAAGAAGATGCTGCTGTTGAAGTAACCCCACACAAAAAAAGTGTAATTGTCATTCTTCGCTCCGTTCAGGGGGATACGAGAAACGGGATTTTCATTCTGACAAACAATGTAACGCCATTGTCATTCTGAACGGAGTCCCGCGATAGCGGGACGGAGTGAAGAATCTGGACAGCAGGGGTGCAAATCAAAGACGAAAATTGCGGCACAATCCCCCGCGCAATCCAGCCCCTTCGCTCCGCTCAGGGTGACACGAGAAATGGGATTTTTATTCTGACAAACAACGCAACGTCATTGTCATTCTGAACAGAGTCCCGCTATGGCGGGACGGAGTGAAGAATCTGGACAGCAGGGGTGCAAATCAAAAACGAAAATTGCGTGACACAAATCCCCCATGCAATCCAGCCCCTTCGCTCCGCGGAGGGTGACACGAGAATTGGGATTTTTATTCTGACAGACAATTCAACGTCATTGTCATTCTGAACGAAGTCCCGCGATAGCGGGACGGAGTGAAGAATCTGGACAGCAGGGGGCAAATCAAAAACGAAAATTGCGGCACAATCTCCCGTGCAATCCAGCCCCTTCGCTCCGCGGAGGGTGACATAATAAAGAGATCGCATAGATTGTTCCGTTTTAGCCGCACACAGCCTCATTTTTTATAAACTCCTCAGACCGCAGCAGATGCTTACGAATAGGATCATCAGATGAATTCTTACCGGGAACCGCAAAGTAATGACAAGGGCAACGGACGACACCAGGCAGATTCGCTCGTGTCACCTTTGTGGGAATATTTGGCAATTCTACTCCGAGGGAAGTGGATCATTCTGGTCTCGGTGTGCGTGGCAACCGGCCTCGCTTTCCTGTATTCTAACGACACAAAACCCAAGTTTGAAGCAAGCTCTCTCGTTTTGATCGAGACGAAAGCTAGCGATAAGGCAAATCCGATGCTCGATTTGACGGGAGCGACCGCCGCAACCAAGATTTCGAACGAGATCGAGATATTGAAATCCCGGTCCACCATCCAGGCCGTTGCCGAAGCACTCCTTTCTCAAAAATACATCAATGACAAAAAAACGAAGATCATACCTATTTTGAGGTCGGCGGGGGGCAGAGACTCCCTGGCGACAGTCGAAGAAGTTTCGGAACGATTGGAGGGAGCTGTCGATTTTTCTCCGATCCATGAAACCGATATTGTCAAGATCACGGCAGTGAGCGGGGATCCCGTGGAAGCGGCGCTGATCGCGAACGTGTACACCGAAATTTACACCACGCAAAACCTCCAGGCAAGCCGTCTCCGGACCACCGCGATCCGCGAGTTTCTGCAGTCACAACTTGAATCAAGGAAAGCATTGCTCGATTCAGCTGAAAACAACCTGCAGGACTACATGCGTTCTTCCGGCGTCGTTTCCCTCGATGCAGAGGGGACCAAAGTTGTAGACCAACTAACGGCGCTTGAGGCTCAACGGGACGCCATCGAAGTAGAGAAAAGTTCAAGGCTGAAAACGCTCGCTTCGTATAAGGAAGAATTTGAAAAGCTTGGACAAAGCTCTGCCAGAGCGATCGAAGAATCGAACGACAGCTACATCGCTCTTTTGCAGGAGCAGATAGCGAAGCTTGAAGTGCAGCGCGATATCGTGACCGCGCAGAACCCCGGTGTCGCCGATCAGAAACTTTATTCCGACAAATTGAAGGAGATCGACCAGCAGATAGCCTCCCTGAAAAAGACGCTCGCCGGCCGCACGGACCAATTCCTCAAGTCCGTCCTCCCCGGCACGGGGGGGACATCCGGAGGAGGAAGCGGGTCGTTTCTTGCCGAGGCAAAGCAGAGGATCATCGAGCAGAGCATCGAACTTCAGGCCCTCGACGCGCGAAAAAGCGCGCTCGACGGCGTGATCCAGGACTATGAAAAAAAATTCAATCAGATCCCGAAGAAGAGCATGGATCTGGCTCGATTGCAGCGCGCGAAGATGAGCAATGAAAAACTCTATTTGCTCGTCGAAGAAAAGTATAACGAAACGTCGATACAGGAAAAATCAGAATTCGGGTACGTAAACATTGTCGACCCGGCCGTGGTGCCGCTGACGCCCGTGGGGACGCGTCTTCGTGTCTATCTTATTTTCGGGTTTGTTGTTGGCCTGACCCTCGGAGTCTTCGTCACGTTCGTATGGGCGTTTGCCGACGTCCGCATACGAACACCGGAAGACCTGAAGCGCCACGGGTTTGTCCCGCTCTCGACGATCAGCCGGATGAACTACGAAATAAAAAGGATCGTTGAAGATACCAGGGACAGTACGGCGCAATCTCCGCTCGATATACATCTGGTCTCTTTTTACCGGCCGTTCGGACCGATTGCAGAATCATACAGGCATCTGCGGACCAATGTGCTTGCAACCCAACAGGACAATTTCCCCCGATGCATCATGATGACGAGCGCGATTCCCGGAGAAGGGAAAACGACGACGGCGTGCAACCTTGCCATCTCGCTTGCTCAGGCGGACAAGAAAATTTTGCTCGTGAACGGAGACCTACGGCGTCCGACGATCCATGAGTTCTTCGGGCTTACAAACGAGCGCGGGCTCGCCGGCTTTCTTTCCGGGGAAGCGGGTCTTGAGGATGTGCGCCAGCGGGGAGTTCTGGAGAACCTCGATATCATCGCTTCCGGAGAGCTTCCGGACAATCCTTCCGAGCTTCTTGGTTCAAACAAAATGAAGGAATTCATCGGAATGATGAAACAGGAGTACGACATCATTCTTGCCGACGCACCGCCGCTGCTGGCTGTGACGGATGCAGCCGTGCTGGCAAAAGAAGCAGAAGGCGTTGTGATCGTTGCATCTGCCGGGATGACGAGGGCCAATGCCCTGATGTCCGCTGTCGAGCTGCTTCACAGCTTCGACGCAAGATTGCTCGGTGTGGTTCTGAATAACTTTGATATACGCTCTTCTTTCGGCTCGTATGCGTACGGCCACCCGAACGGCTACTATGGTTATGAATCAGGATACTACGGTTCCAACGGGAAGAGGAAAAAGTCAAAAAAAAGAACGAACCGGCCGCTGGAATCCCACACGTGAGGCAGCGTATCATACTCTGGTTGCTGCAGAGAATTAACGACATACATGCAAATCCTGGCATCCAGTGCGACCAAGCTGGATTCGGCATCCGAAGTAGTTCCGTTAGAATTTTCGTTGGATTGACTTTAAAATTGAAACCGAGACACTAAAAGCTTTCTTAAAAACGAATTTTTGCCGACCATTCTCCCAGAGGGATGCCCTCGGGACTGTCTGTCCTTCGACGCGTTCGCTCCGCTCACTTGCTCAGGGTGAACAAATAGTAGGCTCATCCTGAGTAAGTCCCGCGTTAGCGGGACGCATCGAAGGATGAAATGACGTATTTTTGAGATAGCTTCTATTAAACTTGAAGGTTAACAACACCATGAGAAAATATTGCAGCATTGTTTTTGCCGCATGTCTGATGTTGTGTCTGACAGACGCGGATGCACAGATCAATCCCAGCTCCTTTCTTTCAGCAACGTCGGCGGGGGAGACGAGCACGAACTACTATTTTGCCCGCCCCAACGACCTTACGCTCATCGTGAACGTGATAGGATTCGTGCAGAGACCGGGCAGGTACGAAATCGCGAGCTCGATAGACCTGATCAATTTGATCGCGTTGGCCGGTGGACCGACGCCCGACGGATCGTTGAGTAAAGTGACCATCATCCGGATCGACGGAAAAGGAGAGAAAGTTACACGACGCGAGTTTCACGTCGACCTGGAAGACCTTTCATCGGTGAAACAAGAAGAGCTGCAGCTAATGCCGGGGGATTTCATTATGGTGAATCGCACCGGCTGGGCGAAGTTCAGAGATGCCTTCGAGGTGGTCGTGGAGGTCTCGGCGGTAACGATAGCCGTCACTCAGGTTCTTAACTATTCGAAGAAGTAATATCAGGAACTCGAGGCGTTGTTTCTCGCCAGTGTACCGGCAAAGCCAGCCTCCAAAAGAGCCCTCTCTGAGGGGATGAACCACTCTTTTTGTAAAGCTTAACGGAACGCAGATTCATCCTGAGTAAGTCCCTCGAATGCGGGACGCATCGAAGGGCAAAGTAAGGCCCTTCGACTCGCCCCGATAGAAGACATCGTGACTCGCTCAGGGTGAACGTCCCTTGTTTTGTAAAGCCTAGCAAAAAGCAGGTTCATCCCGAGTAAGCCCCGCGAATGCGGGACGCATCGAAGGACGAAGCAACGCGCTTCGCCTCAACCCCAATAAAGAATATCGTGATTCGCTCAGGGGAAACGACTTTTACAAAAAACGAGATTATTTTTAAGAATGTCAGTCGTGGCACCTCAATGGTATGCCCTCTACCTGCGTAGCAGGTACGAAAAAAAAGTGGCCATCGAACTGGAGAAAAAAAAGATCGAACAATTCCTCCCGTTGATCGAAGAGGTGCACGTATGGAGCGACCGGAAGAAAAAGGTGACGGAGCCCCTCTTCCGGGGATATCTTTTCGTCAGAACCGATTTGCGGGACAGAGAGACAATCCTGAGGACAAACGGAGTTATCCGGTTTGTCGGCATCCAGAGCAAGCCGTCGCGAGTTCCCGATTTGCAAATAGACTGGCTTCGGCGGGTGGTCGGCGGATCAAAAGCAGTCCAGCGCGAATCGTATCTCGAAGTCGGTGAAAGGGTCAGGATCATCAGCGGACCGTTGATTGGGGTAGAGGGAATCATAAACAGAGTGAACGGAGGCTCACGCGTGATTGTGCCAATTGCCGCAGTGCAGCAGTCTGTTTCGTTTCAGGTGCCGTCAGAGCTTCTGGAACTTATCCGCAGTAATGATGGCTGAATTCTGTCCGTGTGAGGAGAGAAAAGGCTCTCGTGAAGGATCGGACAGCCGATCAGAGATTTATTGTTATCATGGTGCAGGATCTTTACCCACCCCGTTTGCACTGTCATTCACCCGATATCCAGAATCTCGATGCATCCCCTCGCGGGCATACCAAATACTTTACTCCATCTGCGGGGATTATTTTTTAGAGAAATTCAGAATTGGTTTCCCGTTCAGCCTCGTTGAAGGGAATTGTACTGCTTTTTTGCCGGAGGGCTAAAGAAATGAAGCAAATATTCTACATCTTTCTTTCGATATTGATCGCCATTCCGCTCGTCCAGCCAGGAGGCGGTCTTGCAAATGCTCAGACGACGTACTATGTTGCCGCAGCGGGCAATGATGCAAACCCGGGGACTCAAGCCCAACCGTGGCTTACGCCGATGCGGGCGGAATATGCAAAGTTAAATCCAGGTGATTCTGTTCTTTTCAAGCGCGGAGATGTCTTTGAAGGCGGGATATTTGATACCTTGATCGGCACGTGGGCAAACCCCATAGTGATCGGAGCGTATGGGTCAGGACCAAGGCCGATTTTTTATGGCGACTTGAGAGGAAGGACATGGACACCAACGCCAGGACATCCGAATATTTATCAATGTTATGTTGGTGCGGGAAGTGATTTCCAAAACGGCTATAAGCAGTATTACAACGGCGCATGGACAAATTCAAGCGGAGTCAATTACCGAAATGCCTTCCCCGCAGAATGGGGTACATGGTGGACTGCAATGGCAACTCCCGGATGTTTAGGAATCTCAGTTGACGACGATACACTCTTCGTTCATCTTTACGGCGATGCTGCTGGACTCGGGCATGATTCTCTCCGGTGCTATCGGTTTGCGGGACTTCAGATTGTTCATCCGTCAAAAGGGTATTACATTCGTGACCTCGATTTGAGAGATAATTATTTAGGAATAGTCTCTTGGGGTGACTCGGCGCGAATACGGAACGTTCATACGCAAATGAGTATCACAGATGGAATGGCCTATGAAATTGCCACAACCAGTATTTGTGATTCCTGCCAAATAGATTCCACAGGAGATACGGGGTTTTACTTTGTGAGTGCTCTAAGATGTGTCTTAAAAAATAGCGTTATTACGAATACCGGACTTACACCGATAGACGGTATCCCTTCCGGTGGCATTGACCGCGCAGGTATTGGAATCTTAGACCATCACAATGCCTCTCAAACGGGCTACGGCTACAACACCATCGACTCCAACACGGTTTACAACGACTTTTCAGGGACTCTTGATTTCTTTTACTGCATAGGTGATACGTTCAGGTATAATGTCTCTCATGCCGCAGGCGGGGGAGCGTTTCCGGCGGGAAATAACTTAGTGCTCTCGCATAACAGCTTCACGATGAAGCCTGCGGGCGCCGATGGTATGAACTGCGGGCAGTACCGGAATGGGAATATCACAATAACCTATAACACTCTCGACAGCGTAAAAGATTACGGGATTCAGATATCGGAAAACGACAGCAGCGGGACATTTACGGTTAATAATAATACGATAAATATGATCATTCCCGCCCGGGATTTTATTAACTACTCCGTGTCCGGTATTACATCAACAAACAACCACTTTAATGGAACCGGCGACCGTTTCACATTGAACGGAGTTAACTACAATAGTTTGGCGGCGTTTCATGCCGCAACCGGCTTTGAAAATGGCTCGACGCCATTAGTGGCGTTCTCTTCGAATGTGAACCAAATTGATTTTGGAGGATATAAACTAGGTCAATTTAAGGACACTCTCATAACAATAACAAATAAAGGGGGAGATACATTAAAAATTGCCGGCGACACTTTAACGAACAATGCTTTTACTCTGACACCGGCGCTTACGCAAAAGAATATAGCGTATGATTCAGTTCTTGCCGAAACCATTCGTTTTACACCGGTGTCTTTTGGTACGTACAAAGGGAGTATAGTTGTCAAAAGCAATGACCCGTTAGGACCGGATACAATTAAACTTACCGGTACGTCGCCGTATCCGACCATTGCTGTCAATCTGCCATCGCTTAATTTCGGGAATGTTGTGCGTAATACTCCGAAACCTCTAACAATTCAGATTACAAACTCATCAATCAATACGCTCTCGGTCGATTCTCTTTATACGAAGACATCGCTCTTCGCTGTCAACAAAACAAGAGATTCTGTCGCCACGATTGACAGTGTTGTGATAACATTTACCCCTGCCGCTTTTGGAAATTTCACCGATACGCTGTATCTCCGGAATAATTCAACTTCGCCTTTGGTAAAAGTTCCATTGTCCGGAATATCCCCGGCTCCGACATTAGGGCTTAATCATTCATCGCTCAATTTCGGAAATGTCGGGCGCGATTCCTCAAAACAGCAGATGCTGCAAATTTCTAATTCTACTGTCAATATACTGTCGGTTGATTCGCTTTATACAACATCGTCAGTGTTTAAGGTTGGCAGAACAAACATTTCAGTAGCAACCGTTGATAGTTTTGCCGTGACGTTCTCGCCGCTTGTCGTTGGGTTGTTTACCGATACGCTGTACCTTAGAAACAATTCAGCGTCGGCACTAGTGAAGGTACCGCTAACCGGAAACTGCCCCTCGCCGCTGATCATAACATCCTCAAGCGGAATACTTTTCCCCGACCGGGCTCTTCAGGATTCAGCCGTAATTACGGTGTCTGCGCGTAACGCTTCGGTCGTCCCGCTGACAATAAGCAATATCACCACGACGAGCGGCGTTTTCAGCGTATCGCCGAAAACAACGGGCATCTCGGCGGGCGACAGTGTGGCATTGCGATTGGTCTTTAAGCCGGTATTATTTGGAGCGGTGATCGATACGATGACAGTCATTTCAGACGCAGGCGTTGTAAGGGTACCGTTGAGCGGAGCATCGCCGTATCCGGTCATCAGCGTGAACAAGTCAGCGATTGATTTCGGGCTTGTGGCTGCCAACGATTCAAATTATCAGGGAGTTGTCTTTAGAAATGCATCAATTAACAAATTGAGGATTGACAGCATCTATACAACAAATGCTATTTTTGTCGTTCCGATTCATAATGCAACGATCACTGATTCCTTGAGCAGTCTCATCCTCTGTTACTCGAAGAACGCAGGTGTGTTTGGCGATACGCTGTACCTTAAAAATAATTCCGTGACCCCCCTTTTAAAAGTCCCCATTGCAGCAAAGTTGTATTCAAAGCCGGGGAGGCCGCAATCAGCCCGGATTTCGCCAAACCATTGGACCAAGACGGCGATGGACACCGTCGCCTGGACCATCTCTCAGAATGGAATGTTACCCGTCCCCCGCGCGTGGTATTCTCTCGATACTCTGCCGCGTTTGTCGAGTACGCTTCTCAGCCAGCCGGTTGCCAACAATAGTTTTGTACTCTCAATGAATAAGGTCGGAGCGCACACCGTCTATTTTTATCTTGAAGATTCTCTTGGAAATAAAAATCCCGATTCGGCGGGTTCTGTCGTTGCGCGCTTCGACACAACGGCTCCGACGATACAAGATGTTACAAAGTCTGATACCGTTATCGTCCAACAAGATGGCAGCATCAACTCCGTTCCTCCAATTACTGCGAGCGCAGTCAAAGCACCGAATCAAGCCGGTGTCGCATCGATGAAATTGAACTACCGGAGGATCAATGATGACACTACGGCGTCGCTGGCTTTTCCTGGCTTCAATAATTCGTCTCTCATGCTGCCGGGGTCCGTCTTTAAGATCGGGGTTACAACCATCGGCGTTGATTACCAGATCCAGGCGGCTGACAGCGCGGGCAACACTTCAATCTCCGATTTCTATTCTTTCATCATGCGGCTTGCGCCCGGAGCCGCTGTCACGAACCCGCTTGAAATTCCTTCTGCGTCGGCGTTACCGGCAGATCAGGAGGTCAAGGCATATCGCATATTCTCAATGCCGTACGATCTGGATAATAAGAAACCGAGCAGCTTTATGGAGACAAGCTTCGGAAGCAATGCCGAGAATGGAACGGCGAATGTCCGATGGAGGATGCAGCGGCTTGTCGATACTACGTGGGAGGATTATGACACGTTCAAAGATTCTCTTGTCGTGGCCCCAGGATCGGCATTCTTTCTTATCTCAAGAGATCCCCAAAAGTCGATCGTCGTATCGAATGCCCAATTAGTGAGGTCGGATGTGATGTCAACGCAGGGTGTTCCGCTGAACAAGGGATGGAATCTTTTGGGCAACCCATTCTTGGTCAATATTCCTTTTGCTCGATTATCGTTTGTCGGTGGAAATCCACTGGCCCGTTATTATTACTCTGGAACCGGTCCTCTAGGAGGATGGGAGAGCTCGGGTGCCGACGTCGACACATTACGGACGTGGCAGGGCTGGGCCATCAATATGGACAGCGCTTGCACGATGAAAATCAATTTCCCGAACGCCGTACTGCCCCCCTCAGCGAAACGGAGCGTCCATGAGGAAAAGACAGCAACGAATACCGACACAACGAAAGAGTGGACACTTCAAATAAGCGCGTCGAGAAGCGACATTCAAATGTCATACACCGGAGCCGAGATCGGCATGAATTCCCGGTCGGCAAAAGGATTTGACAAGAATGACCGGTTAAATCCTCCGTTCATTGGAAGCCGAAGCATTTCTGTCGGTTTTAACAATGACGCAGGGCCGTTGTTAAAAGATATGAGGCCGGTCAGCAATGATGGCGATACATGGGATCTGACGGTAACAACGGGCGATGCAAACGCAAAAGCGACATTACGCTTTGATGCTGTTGAAAAAATTCCCAATACGAGTTTTACGGTTTGTCTTCTTGATGCGGTGAAAGGGTTGGCCTACGACCTTAAAAATCAGAATTCCATTGACGTTGTGACAGGAAAGGAAGGATTCAGGAACTACCGCGTGTTGATCGGGACTAAAGCATTCGTGGAAAAAAATCTGAACGGAATTGCGTTATTGCCGAATGATCCCCAGTTGTATCCAAACTATCCCAATCCATTTAATCCCGCAACAACGATACGGTATGCCGTGCCGAATTCGGGGAACCGATTCAAGGTCGAACTCAAGGTGTACAATGTGCTGGGACAAGAGGTTCAGACGCTTGTGAAGGATGAAAAGGAACCGGGCTTTTATGAAGTGAGTTTTGACGGGGGACGGCTGGCTTCGGGGGTCTATTTTTATCGGATCGTCATTTCGGGAGGCGGGACGAACTTCAACAACACCAAGAAAATGCTGCTGATCAAATAGATTCTCCCGAAAGGATCCTTTTGGCATTCACTCCGTCCCGCTGCAGCGGGGCTCCTTTCAGAATGGGACATGGATGCTGTCTGAGTCGGGTCATTCCGGTCCCGCCGTATTCTTTGGCGGGAGAGGAATGTTTCACACTGAAGCAGCGAGGATCAACCATGATGTGTTGGCGCGGATATTTCTGCCGCCGATTTTCGGCGGAATCAGAACGACAATGATATTGGTTTGTTCTGCAGAATGGCAAGAGAGACATTTTTGCAGTGGTTTCTAACTACAAATAAGGGAGTGAATATGGAACGCTTCGGATTATATCATCGCGGATTGGCAGGTGCGGTACTTCTCGCGTTCGTTTTTTTTGCCGTCCAGGCTTCCGTACGCGCCCAGGGGAAACAGGTGTTGAAGGTGGTCCTGGTCGAGTCGGGGGTCAAGGGATTGACCAGGACCCAATCCGAAGATTTTTTTGCAGCACTGCAAAAGAAAGTTTCCCAGTATGAGATGTTGTCCGTCTATTTGGAGAACGACGTTAAAAAAGAGCTGAGTCCAACCGACAGGGCCGCCCTGGACAAGTGTTCGGCGCTTTCCTGTCTGCAGCAGGTCTCGGCCAAGATAGGTATAGAGAGGATCATCCTTTGCTCTATCTCGCTGCAAGGAAATACCTATCACTTTGAGTCTTCCGAATACGGGGTCAAGAGTTCTCAAAAACTTTCCGATGTTCGCGAAGAAGCAGTCTGTTCATCGTCCACTGAGCTTAACGATTATATGAACAGGATTGCGGTTGTCGTCGGGCAGAAGGCAACACGCACAGATTATGTCCCCGATCTCCTCAAGACGAGCACAGCAACCTGGTGGTGGTATGCCGGCGGTGCCGCTGTTGTAGGGTTGGGGACGGGGATATATTTTTTGACCAAGAAATCGAGTACATCATCTGCCACTGAGCAAGCTCTACCGGGAGCCCCAACTCTTCCGTAGCATTTTGGTTGAATGGGCTCTAGACTGTCATCCTGAGGACCCACGACACTGAAACTTTATAGGTTCATTCTGATAATGCCTTTGCAGATCGTTTCTCATCGATTTCGTGCAATATTTTTTTGAGAGATATTATATGATGCCATCACGAATGATCTGGTCACTAAAAAACAATATATTGTTGGCATTGATGACTTTTCAGATGCCTACGATAGTCCGTTCATGCTTTTATCTTCTTTCTGTTGTAACTCTTGCTAATGCAGCGACCTATCATGTTGCCGCCAATGGTAACGATGCCAACCCTGGAACACAGGCCTTACCGTGGCTCACACCCATGCACACGCGCTATATCAAATACAATCCAGGTGATTCCATACTCTTCAATCGCGGAGACAGCTTTGAAGGCGGAATAGACGACACCTTGATCGGCACGTGGGCAAACCCCATAGTGATCGGAGCGTATGGGTCAGGACCAAGGCCGATTTTTTATGGCGACTTGAGAGGGAGGACATGGACACCAACGCCAGGACATCCGAATATTTATCAATGTTATGTTGGTGCGGGAAGTGATTTCCAAAACGGCTATAAGCAGTATTACAACGGCGCATGGACAAATTCAAGCGGAGTCAATT